>OIEV01000233.1_pt1 | contig 54192 bp, 49 predicted proteins | sample 1581881 | NCBI WGS metagenome assembly OIEV01 (sample SAMN03279760, study PRJEB24777) | human gut metagenome | isolation source: fecal sample PR121 from 1 month old male Malay infant, vaginally delivered... | place: Singapore | collected 2005-09-16 | reverse complement strand
CTTTCCTGTCTGGCGGGCTCCCTTAAGCAAGAGAGGTTTGCGATTCGCCCTTGATTTCCAAGCGATAAGTTCACTCATAAGCTGTCGTTGCATATTGCCTCCCAACCCTCTCGGCTAGTATAAGGCCGTATGCGCGTTTCCCTTGGAAAATGTGCGAGACAACCACGTTTTTCCATCGAAAAATGTGCGAGACAACCACGTTCTTCCATCGAAAAATGTGGGAATGCCAATCTAAGTTGCGGTGAAATAGTTCTTAAATGGGCTGGTAACCAGTCAAAACAGGAACTATTCCACCGCAACTTCTAAAGTCCACCGGCATCCACAAGAAACGGGCCCGCATCCCCAGGGGACACGGGCCCGTAAAAGCCAAATGGTAGGGGCGGTGGGACGTCTGCGTATTTGCTGCGCAAATACGCACCGGCTTCGGCCGCCTGTCGGCGTCCTCGCCGGCTCGCTGCGGACGCTGCGCGTCCGCTTGACGCTCGCCCCCTCGCGGGTTCGAGCCCCACCGGCGTCCAAAAGAAACAAGCCCGCATCCCCAGGGGACACGGGCCCGTAAAAGCCAAATGGTAGGGGCGGTGGGACTCGAACCCACAATCCTTGCGGCGAGAGATTTTAAGTCTCCTGCGTATGCCAATTCCGCCACGCCCCCGTGAGACTAGAAGTCTAGCACAAGCCGTCCGTTACGCGTTGACGGCCATCGAGTGTTGGCCCGACTTCTCCAGGAACTCCTGGAACTTGGCCTCGTCGCCCTTGTTCTGGTACTGCAGGGCCAACAGGTACTCCAGGCGGCAGCGCTTGACCGGGTCGTCACCGGCATCCTTGAGCATGCGCTCCAGCTCGGGGATGTCGTTGTGGCGCTTGAGGATCATCGTGTCGTACATCAGCTGGCACTCGTGCGCGACCGCCTCGGCCTGACCACCCTCAAAGCCCTTGATCTCGTGCAGCAGCTCCTTGGACTTTTTGCGATCCTCCTGGCCAACGTAGTAGTTAAAGGCCTTGATCACCAGGTCGACGCGCTGCATCTTGGGCAGGTTGAGCCCCAGCAGCAGGTCGAACATCTCGTTGGCGCGCTCGTGGTCCTCGCGCATCAGATAGGAGTTCAGGCGCAGGTAGTCGCGGTTGTAGCGCGGGTACAGCATGCTGGTGAGCTTGCCGTCGAGCAAACGATTGAACTCGTCCCACTGTTTGGCGGCCATCAACTGCTGCAGGCGCTTAAACGTGGTGCGTTTTTTGATGCTAAAAAACACCGACACGGCGATACAGATGATAACGACGGCGGTCCAGAGTGTGCGGGAATCGGGCATATTAGGGTCCTTAGTCGCTCGTAAAACAAGCGGTATGACAACACGTACTAGATGTATTATACGCATCGCGCAAGCAAACTGGCATAAAAGCGCATCGAGGCCGAGCGCCATCGCTCGCTGCGGTACACTTACCTAAAGTAAACCATGAAGGGAGACATTACCTATGAAGAAGATCGTTTTGGCTTGCGGTGCTGGCGCTGCCACTTCCACGCTCGTTGCCCAGAAGGTCGCCACTCTGCTTGACGCCAACGGTTATGCCGACAAGTACGAGATCGTGCAGTGCGCCATCTCCGAGGCCAAGGACGCTTGCGACGAGGGTGCTGACCTGCTGATCGCCACCACCGTTGCCCCCGAGGGCCTCACCTGCCCGTACGTGAGTGGCGTGCCCTTCATGACCGGCATGAACCGCGTCGCTGCCGAGAAGGCCGTTCTCGACGTCATGGCTCAGTAGGCACCGCCTGTATGAGTGAGCAGAACGCCAACCCGGTCGAGCTCTTTGGCATGCGCGTTGCCCACGTGGGCATTAACGCCACCGACCCGGCAGACGCCCTGGAGATCGCGGAGCTGTTCTCGACGATGATGGGCTTGCCCGTCATCGAGACCCCCGTTTCGTACTTTAACGATTCGCTGGTCGAGATCATGAAGCAGAACGGTCGTGGCACCAAGGGCCACATCGGCTTTGCCGTCAACGACATCGATGCGGCCGAGAAGTGGTTTGCCGAGCGCGGGCTCGAGGTCAACGAGGAGTCGCGCGTGTTACTGCCCGACGGCGGCACCAAGCTCGTGTACTTTAAGCGTGAGTTCGCCGGTTTCGCCGTGCACCTGTGCCGCGAGTAGCGTACAAGCTGCCATAGCTAACGAAAAATGGGGTAAGGCTACGTGGCCTTACCCCATTTTTAATGCCGAGAGGGTGACTGACGGGCTGCCGTAAAACGAAGGTGAATGGTTTCCCGTGAAGTGAACGAGTGAAATCGGACCTCTGGAGCATCGACACTTTGGAGGCACCGTTTCCTGCGGTTTCGTAAGGTTTTTCCTGCAGTTTTGGCGTCAAAAAGTGTGGATGCTTCGGGGGTCCAAAATAGGTCGTTCACTTCGCGGAAAAGCATTCACCTTCGATTCGTGAGAGACGCCCCTACCGCGGCAGGCGAATCGTAAAGCGGCTGCCGACGCCCTCGACTGAGGTCACGCCAATGACACCACCATGGCTATCGACGATCCACTTGGCAATGGCAAGCCCCAGACCCGAGCCCTGCGCGCCGGCATCGCGTGCGTTGTCGGCGCGGTAGAACCGTTCAAACGCGTGAGCTGCGGATTCCTGGTTCATGCCGATACCCTCGTCCTCAACACTTATGTCGATCGTGCCTGCGCCCGCATCCGGCGCTACGCCAAACGAGATGGGCGTGCCCGCGTCCGAATACTTGGCGGCGTTTTGCACGATCACGCGCAGAGCCTGCTTCACGAGCGCCACGTCAACGGGCGCGTCGCAGCGCGGGTCGCTGACAAGCGCAGCGTCGTACGCCAGTCGATACGTGTGCGCGGCATCGATCATCTGTGACTCCTCGCATACCTCGCCGACCAGCGCGGCCAGGTTGGTATTCGCACGCCGCAGGACCGTGCGTCCGGCGTCGCCGCGTGCCAAAAACAGCAGCTGTTCCACGAGCTCTTGCATGTGCTCGCTTTCGGCCTTGAGGGACGCGATGGATTCTGCCAGCACGTCCGGGTCGTCTTTGCCCCAGCGGTCGAGCATGTTCACGTAGCCCTGAATCACCGCGATGGGCGTTCGTAGCTCGTGGCTTGCATCGTTGACAAAGCGCATCTGCTGCAGCTTTGCCTCTTGCATCTGGCGCAGCAGGCGGTTGAGCGCGACCTCGATGCTTGCCAGGTCGGCGTCGCCGGTGGTGACGCTCGGCGAGTCGACGCTTGCGCGCTCGATGGCCTGCTCCAGCGTTTCCATCTTGCCGCCGGAGAGCTGCATGCGGCCGAGTTCGTCCACGCGCAGGGCCAGATCGTTGAGCGGCGCCATGGTGCGGCGCACGCGGCGGGCGCCGCCGAGCATGTTGAGCACGCTGATGACCTGCCAACCCACAACGACAAGGTAGAGAGGCCATAGCGTGACGAGGTCCTGCGCGAGGGGGAAAGTCTTGGTGGTACGCGCAAGCTCGACGGTATAGGTGAGCGTTATCAGGTCCCAGCCGCGCGCGGGCGTCAGCGACATGCCGCGAACGGTGGCGCTGGGGATCCATCCTGCGGTAAACGCGCCGTTGGGCAGCGTCTGGTTGTATCCATAGACGAGGATCGCCGCCGCAATAACCAACAGTAACAGATCGAGCCAGATGTGGCTCATCAAGCGGCGCCACATATAGCTCCAGTTGATGGCGCGGGCGATGGAGGTGACGCGCTTGACCTCGGCGTTACGCACGGCAGACATAGCCCACCCCGCGCACGGTCTGGATGATGCGGGCGCCGCCGGCGTCCTCGATCTTGGCGCGCAGGTGCGCGATGTGCACGTCGACGTTGTTGGTGTCGCCTACGTAGTCGTAGCCCAGCGCCTCGTGCGCGATGCGCTCGCGCGTGAGTACGGTCTCGGCATGCGCCATAAGCAGGGCGAGGACATCGAACTCGCGGGCCGTGAGCGCGATGGGCGAGCCGCCGACCGTGACTTCGCGGCGGTCGGGGTCGAGCGCAACCGAGCCCACGGCGAGCGCAGCGGGGGAGGGCGCGGCAGCGGTCTGGGCCGTGTCGGTTGCCGGGGACATTGTGGCGATACCGGCGGCCGTGCCGCTCGCTACGCCAGCCCCGGCCCCGCCGCCGCCAACGCCCGAAGCCGCCCGCACGGCTTCCGAGCGCTTCAGCGCCACGCGGATCCGTGCGAACAGCTCCTCGATCGCAAACGGCTTGGTCAGGTAATCGTCGGCGCCGGCGTCGAGCCCGGCAACCTTGTCCATCACGGCATCGCGCGCGGTGACCATGATCACTGGCGCATCCTTGTGCTTGCGTATGCGCCGCAGCACCTCCATGCCGTTGAGCTGCGGCAACAGTACATCGAGCAGAATCAGATCGTAGTCGCGCTCCAACGCCAGGTCAACGGCGGTGCGTCCGTCGGCGGCGTGCTCCACCTGGTAGCCCTCGTGCTCCAGCTCGAGTGTCACAAAGCGGGCGATTTTCTCCTCGTCCTCTACGATCAGGATTCGTGCCATGCGTGCCCCCGTCTGCGATTACTTGTCGTCGTTGAGATTTTGCTTGATGTCGTCCGCGGCGTTAGCAGCGCTATCCATAAGGTTGTTGATGCTGCCGGGCACGTCGCCGTCGCTGTCGATGCGGTAGCGCATGCCAAAGAACAGGCCAATCAGCATCAGCCATATCGTGGCGCCCCAGGCAAACAGCGCGACGATGGGAATCAGGATGGGGATGTTGAGGATGATCGCATCGCGGCGCGTGGCGATAAACTTGGTGTCCAGACTCAGGCGGAAGAGCTTTTTGAGGTACTCCCACACGCTGTCCATCTTCTTGGAGAAGTCGGTCTTTTCACTCGACTTTTCGTAGGCTGCCTGCGCGGCGACCATCTCGGCCGAGGGCTCATCGACTGGCGCGGACTCGGTGGCGGCATGCGCCGACGTGGTCTGGGTCTTGCCCTGCGACTCGAGCCAAATGATGGCATCCAAAACGTTGCCGTCGGCAGCGTCGAGCGCCGCCTTGGCATCGGTGTAACTCGCGTTGCACTTGGTGCGGATGGTTTCAACTTTTTCGAGGTCGTCCATGACCTGTCCTTTCGTTCGATGGGCGCGACGCCGGGCGACCTGCCCGGGCGCGAGCGTTGCGTTCGTCGGCCTGCGTTGCGCGGTGCCGCCCGCCCTTGGTCGAACTCTATAGTGCAGGTTATAGATTAAGCGATTCTTGAGCCAAGATTAATGTTGGATGAGTTTTTGGGTGGTGCGGAGGCGGGCAGGGGCAGAAAAGGCAGGTTTTGCGTGGCGTGAAGGAGGGGCGGTCTGATCTTTGGGATAGCTGATAGCGAGGTCTAATACTTTTCCGAGAAGTGAATGAGTGAAAACGGACCCCCGAAGCATCGACACTTTAGAGGTGCCGCTTCCTGCGGTTTCAATGCTGAAATCCCACGATTTTGCCGCCGAAAAATGCGGATGTTTCAGGGGTCCAAAAACAGCCGTTCACTTCGCGGAAAAGTATTAGACCTCAATAGCGGGGGATGGGGTGCCGGTGCAAAACGGCGTCAGAAATGGGGTAAACAAGGCAAACGGATCTAATGGATCAAAAATCACGTTGCAAAAGTATGAAAATATCCTACAATTGCAGCATGAAGTACTTTAGCAACATAGCGGCGATAAGCGAGCTTTCCGAGAGCGAGGGCGTGTTCACCACAGCCCAGGCGGCTCGCATGGACATCTCTCGAGATGCGCTGGCGCACTCATGCCGCGCAGGGCGTCTTGAACGGATATGCCACGGCGCCTACCGGATGTCTGGAACGCAGCGCCGAGACACCGACGAACTCAACGCCTTTTGGAAGCTCACCAATCCCTCCCTTTGCGCGTGGGAGAGAAAACGTCAGTGGGATGGCATCGCCGTGAGCGGTACGACAGCGGCGAACCTGCAGCAAATGGGCGATTTCTATCTGTCCCCCTACAGGATGACCGCGCCCATGCGTATCAATACAAGAAACGAATCCCTTTCTTTTGTAAAGCGCGAGATTGCTGAGCGGGACATCGTTTGGCTCGACGGCCTGCCGGTAACTAAACCCGAGCGCACGCTTGTCGATCTTTGCCTCGATTGCGAGGACCCCTCATTAATTATCGATGCCTATCACGACGCGCTTGGACGTGGACTCGATATACAACGGCTGAAGGATCTTGTAGAAGAGAACTCTAAAACCGCCAAACGACGCGAGCTGATGGCGCCTTTGCTGATGGTACTGAACGGGTAATGCGAAACGGAGGACATGGTGAAGTACAAAACGCCTGCCGCATTGGAGATGGCTGTTAGGAATGCCGCAAGAGAATCACCAATGGATACTAATCGGGCAATCGTTGGTTTCTACTTTCATCGCTTCCTATGTCGCGTTTTTTCAGAAGTTGACTGCCGTTTTGTGCTTAAAGGTGGTCAAAGCGTCCTGGCGCGAACGCTCGATGCGCGTGTCACAAGAGATATTGACTTGGTTGCTCAAGAGGAGAGCCTCGAAGAGGCTGTTGCCGATCTGGTGCGGGCGGCTTCGATTGATCTGGAGGATTTCGTTTCGTTTGTCTTTGATCGTGCAGAGCAGATCAAAGAAGAAGATGAGTATCGGTGCGGTGCGAAGGTGTGGTTCACCCCCTTTATGGGAACCAAGAAGCTACAGCCAATTTCAATTGACTTGGTAATTGATGAAGTGCGGGGACTTGAGCCTGAGGTTCTTGCGCCGATCGATCGTCTGAATATCGAGGGGCTCCCAGTCTGCGACTATCGAGTATGCCGAGTGGAGAGTGCCCTTGCAGATAAATTGCTCGCAATGATAGAGATGCATGAGGGCTGTGCTTCATCGCGAATCAAGGATATAGTCGACATCTTGGTGTACGCGAAAACTTGCTTCGTCGATGGGGCTACGCTTGTCGAGAGGGTCGAGAAAGAAGCGTCTGCCCGCAAAGTGGCAATGCCGGAAGAGTTCGTGGCGCCTCTCTGGTGGAAACAAAATGGTTCTGCACAGTACGTAAAGATGGCGAGGCAGGCGGGGGTACTTGATCTCGCGGGGAACATTGCTGGGGCAGAAGAGGTTGTCAATCGGTTGTATACACCGTGCTTTAATCATTCGGCGAATGTGCGCAAATGGAATCCTCAGACCACGGGATGGGAATAGGCTAGATAGTTAAGCCGGCGGCAGAATTAGTTCCTGTCGCCGGCTTAAGACGTTTCTACTGCCTATGCGCTATTCGCAGGTCTGGTCGACCACCTGGGTGACGGCCTTTTTTGCGCCTTCGAGGTCGCGCAGGGCTTGGGCGACAGCGGCCTCGGCTTGTTTCTTTGTCCTTACGACCTCGGCAAAGCGGTTGATGGATTCGCTATACTCGCGTGTGCGCGGGTCGAGCGCCGGCGGGACTTCGATCTCAAACAGGTCGCTAGGACGGATGGCGCGGATGCTGGCTGCTTCAGTTAATGCTTGAATCAGCTGCGCCCCGTGGCCTTCGGTAAGGTATCCAACAATTATCTCCGAAAACACTACGCGTTCATCTTCGGTCATCGTTTGGAATGACGGGCGAATGACGGTGGTGTTATGCGAAGCAACCAGATGCTGCTTAGCGTCATCGGAGCTGACGACGAGCAGGTTGGACGCGCCGTAGCGACCCAGCATGCGCGGCATGACGATATCTCCAGCGCGGAGCTCATAACGATCGAGAACGCTGGGGTCCACCTTTACGAATTTAGAATCCGAGCTATTTTGATTATCTGAAGCATCTACGGGCAGAAGATTGCCGTCCTGAAAATCTTGAGATGAGATTCGGCGCACCTCGACTGCGTCAATGTCGTTCGATGTCGTGCTCTCGCGGGGCATGAATGGCGCGACTCGCGTAAAAGAGTCACCGAGTGTGGCGCTGTAGTTTCGGGTGATGGCGATGAGGCTGATTTTGCCTTTTGAGAGAGCGGCGTGGTGTTGGAGCAGCTCGCGCGTGGCAAAAGTGGACGTTTCGATTGGCGTCGATCTTGGCGTATTGGTATCAATGCGGGCCCAGTCAGGAGAGATAGAAAAGGTGATATCAGAGTAATACGATGTTTTAGTCACATATTGAAAACGCGGTCCGGGCTCAATTGCGCTGCGAAATGCAACGCTGCGATTTCCTGAAGACAGTATGAGGAGCGCGCTTGTCATGTAGGGCCTGGGCTCGGAAAGTGGCAAATAAACGACGCTCTCGATGAGCCCTTCGCGTATCAAAATCGTGCGTGCTTGTTCAGCTTTATCAAGTAAATCGGCGGGAAGTACCACGGCTGCTCGAGTGCGGCCCGAAAGGGCGAGAGCATACAGGCACCAAATAAAAGGACCCCAGTCGCAAAAATCAAGGTAGCCAGGCTCCAAATAATCGATGAGCGCGGCACTGTCTTTTTCGATATCGTGCTTATTTGCGCGGTAGTAGTTTGATGCATCGACAAACACCGGCGCTGCATCATCATCGCTTGCATTCTGCTTGCCGGGTTCAAGCTCACAAATATCGGGCACGCCGTTACCGTTTAGGGTAAAGCACTTAGCGAGATCTTCGGCATCCACAGCGCCAGGCAGACGGACAGTGAGCAGGCGACTGCCTTGTTCCAGGTTAAGCGCGCGTGAGAGGGCGGCGGCGGTGAGACGTGGCAATGATGTTGTTTCACGCATGTATAGAGACCTTTCTTCTTAGTGGGTTATATATTAGCAGAATAATTTGATAATTTCTAATGACGAGAACAGCGCACTGTGCTATCCTCGAAGCAATCCAAAACCAACTCAATATTAACTGCTTGATACAACCGCTATACAGCCTTTAGGCAAACTGCGCTATCGAGCAGGGCAATTTCACTTACGAAGCAGCAGGTTAGGTCAATAACTACTACCTATGCCTCAGAACATTCTAAAACTTAGAACAAACTTACCGACAAACATTTGCAACTGGACAGGAAGAAGCATCCATGAAGAACGAAGACAACATTTATGAGGTATTCCTCAACACGCTCGACGAAGACCTCCGTGGCATGTGCGAAAAGAACGTGAAGGCAGAGAAGCCGTTTCCGTATCCGTACTGCGGTGAGGAGAACGTTGAACGCCTCGCTAAGGCGCTTGTTGGCGTACTGGAATAGCATTCACCCGATATTCCCGGGCTGGTGCCCGAGCAGTATCGAGACGATGTGCACGAGGCTCGCGAGCTTTTGGCCGCGGCGGCGCTCGCTTTGCTGTCGCTGTACTTTCCCCAGCGCGATAACTGTATGCGCTGCATGGCCATCTTAATTAGCCTGTTTCGGCACGGAAGCAATCCGCGCTTTAAATCGAGCGGCGTGCTCATGTTTGAGCAGGTTTCGACAGGTATGAAGTACTCGTCCGAAAAAGGGGGACGCATTCCGTCTCGCTTTGTGCGAAGCATCGACTACAAAAGACCCAGCGACCACGTGCATCGCGATGGATCGAATGGATTTACGGCGGACGAAGACGATGCCGTCATGTTTTTCGAACGTTACCGCGTGATTCAGCAACGCGTATTCGATGCGAGTTCGCGTTTCAACTTCGAGCTATGTGTCAAACGCCCGTTTGAGGCGCTTTCGGACAATCGGCAGAACTTTTATTACAGGGAGGAAAAGATGGAAACCGATTTGGCAACCAAGGTACAGAGGCTTCGGGACCGCTACACCCTCAACTACGCTCAGGCCAAGGGATACGACCTGCTCGACAAGCTGATGATCGAGTCGTTGCTTGCGTATCTGCGCGACGGGACGGTCTCAACCGTGGCGCGCGAGAGCTATGTGGCGCAGGCCGAGCGACTGATTGACGGCGCGGTCAAGTTGCCATGCGCGACAAGCCCCAAGGAGGGCGAAGACATCGGCCGTATTTCCTAGCAACTACGCAGAACCATCGACAAGAAAGGGGCCGTGACATGTCGGTCATTAAGATGTACGGCTACGAGGCCGCACAGCAAACGGAGTATCAAGCCAAGAAGTGGGCGACCAAGGAGGAAATGCAGGCGCTGTCGTCCGGCGATGAGCAGCGCGATGTGATCTTGGCGCACGGTGCCACGGTTGCTTTTTACGAGGGCGATAAGCACTGGGAGACGAGCGTGTCCAACAACGTGTTTGTCTTTGGCGGAACCGGCAGCGGCAAAACGGCGAGTTTCGTTTTGCCCAACCTGCTCAATCACCACGAATGCTGTTATGTGGTCACAGACACCAAGGGTGAGCTGCTGCGCCGTACGGGGAAAGGCTTTGAAGAGGACGGCTACGAGGTAACGGTTCTCGATACTGTTAATCCCGAGCGGTCGGCCGGATACGACCCTCTGCGTTACGTGATGGATGTCGAGGATATCCCCACCACAGTGGCGGCAATCATGGAGGGGGTCGATCCTGATGGGCGCAGCTTTAGGAACGACCCGTTTTGGGACAACGCGAGCGATCTGCTGCTCCGAGCGATTATTGGAATCCTGTTCCTTTTGGAGTGCCTTGCCGGCACATTTGCGCCGGGTGGGGATCCCACGGCTCCGCGCCGCTACCTTAAGATGAACAACGTCTTTAAGCTGGCCGCGCTCATCAAGGTCACGGGAGATGGCGAGGGCCGATTTCCGTTGGACTACCTTGTGGGGCAGGTGGAGTCCAAGGAATTTCTTGGCAGGTATGAGTCGGCGAACGCGGACCTGTATGGCGTTGAGCAGTACCGCGATTTTCGCGGAGCAGCCGATAGGACGCTTAAGAGTATTCTGATCACACTCAATGCGACCATCTCGCGGCTTAAGACTCCCCAGCTCATGCGCGTCTATGAGAAAGATGAAATGCGTCTTGACCGTATCGACGAGGGCAAGCGCGTAATCGATCTTAAGGTGAGCGACAACGACTCGACCAATGCATGGCTTGCCAACGTTGCCCTTAAGCAGCTGTTTAACCTGGCCCAGCGCCGCGCCGACGCCAGCCCTAGTGGGCATTTGCAGCGCCGCGTGCAGTTTATTCTGGATGAGTTTCCCAACGTGGGCCGCATCCCCGATTTTGAGCGGAGTATTGCGACCGTGCGCAGCCGTGGCATGAGCTTTTTGATGTGCGCGCAGTCGTTGAGCCAGCTCGATGGTGTGTATGGCGAAACCACAGCTCATACCATCCTCGATAACTGCGACAGCTTGGTCTACATGGGCGGCGGCAGCAACATCGCGACGCAGAACTACATAAGCGAGCTGTGTGGCGAGTCGGTTTTGGGCACCAAGTACGTGGGCGCCGAGCGCACTGCCGTAGATGTACGCGGTTGCGTGATGACCCCAGGCGAGGTTGGGCTTATGCCTCGCACCGATTGCCTGGTCAAGGTGACCGGCATGCGTCCCTTCCGCGCCAAGAAGTACTTCTGCGGTGACCATCCCAACGCGGCCAAGTGGCTGAGGGATTAACCCTTGCAGCCTCGCGCATTCTGACCTGTATTTTGGCTGCACGGCCTCTGTTTGCCATGTGCCGTGCGGCCAGTTTCCCTTATCGATTCCATCTAGAGAGGAATTAACCATGTCCGTTATGTATCGTGAACCCAGCATCATCAAGAAGTCTAAGGACGGTCGCGTTACCGCCGTAGATATGGCAAGCGAGCTGCTCAACAGTCGCGTGCTGCTGCTGGAGGGCGAGGTCAACGACCTAACCTGCAACGGCCTCATTAAGTCCATGCTGGTGCTGGAACATCAAAGCGCGGCCGAGCCCATCACCCTCATCATCAACAGCCCGGGCGGCAGCGTTACGGCGGGGCTGGCGCTCATCGACACCATGCAGTCGCTCGACTGCCCCGTGATCACGGTGGGCGAGGGCGTCGTGGCCTCGATGGCCGCGGTGATCCTGGCCTGCGGCGACCACCGCCAGGTGTACCGCCACACGCAGGTGCTCATCCACCAACTGATGGGCGGCACAGGCATGGCGCAGCAGACCGATATCGAGATTGTGGCCCAGCATACAGCGGCCATGCGCGCCGAGCTGGACGAGCTGCTGGCCGAGCATGGCAACCTGAGCGCGCAGGAGTTCCACGAGCTCACCGAGCGCGACTGCTGGTGCAACGCCAAGCGCGCCCTGGAGCTGGGCCTGGTGGACGAGGTGATTGCTCCGAGTAAGAAGGCGCTCTAGCGGGGCATATGCTCTACAAGCACGTTAAACAGGGCGAATGAGCACGTAGTTGAACAGCCAGAAAGAGGTTGAACATGAGTAGGATTTGGGATGTCGACGGTATTGAGTGGGAAGATCTGCCCACCGTGAGCGACCTGCTGTGCGCTGCTGACACAAAGATCCTGGCACCCGAGGTTGCCCTGCGATACGGCGGCAAGCCGGATGACCGTGGCCGTGTCGATAACGAGCGCGACCTAAAGCGCGCCCGCCGCAAGATCAAAAAGCTGCGGAAGATAGATCCCGAGCCCAGCGACAAGATCGTCCTGTTGCCCAAGCATGTCATCAATCGTCGCAATGCGGACCACGGCTTTGGCTATTACGACGTAGAGCCGTGCGCTTTTACGCGCGGTGGCGCGCAAAAGCTGGGAGAGGACGCGTGCGCTGAAGTGTATCCGTGGGACCTGTTCCTGCTCAACGAGGAGCCCACAAGCGTCGTTCTGGGCTATCGCGTATGGCTCGGCGGCGAATGGGACCTATGCGAACGTTATCGCTTTTTGGCTGTGGGGTGCGCCAGCGCGCTGCATCGCTTCCGCGAGCAAAAGGAGCTGCGCAAGTGTCTCAAGAAGGACGATGCAGTCTGTGACATGGGCGAGGATGAGGTGATCGAAGGTGTTCGCCAGGACGTGCTGTATCCCGAGGAGGTAATCAACGCAAAGCTCGGCGGCTACTGGGATACGAGCCTGGGGCTCAATCTGCCCTGGAAGGACGAGCATTTCGAGACCTGCGTACGGATCGACAGGGCAATCGATGACCTGTTTGCCGAGGAGACGAAGCGCAATGCCGCGGAGCTTGGGAGGAAGCTTGGGCGTGGGTATGAGGGGTGCGGGGAGTGGTTGGACGGAGATTGACTGCAAGAGTGGTTCCTGTGAATGATCGGTGGCGGCTCGGCAATAAACTGTCCGAACGAAATGATAGAACGATAGCGTAAATAGCACCCGTACTTTAAGGAGTTAACAATGGAAATCGCCTATAAGGAACTGTTTCGTGTAAACCGTCCTATCTACGGTCCTGGACCAGGAGGTTTCTTCATTAAAAGATTCAAGAAAAGCGGATACAGCGAGGCTGAATTACTCGATTTAATTTCAGGAATGGACTTCTCTCTCGCTGGAGCTGATGGGGACATTAGCCTGGAAAAGAAATGCAAAATAATCGAACGGGCGGTTGCTGAGACGCATTATACGAGCTGGGCCCTTAGCCTGATTGGCATCATTGCCTCTCTTATGGCTGGAGGATATTTGTCTGCGCTGATAGCCAGTAATCCAACTTTAGCCGAGATTTTCATGGTGCTATTCCTGGTTGCCTTGGGAATATATGCGTGGTTCCGGTATTGCTTTGAGCGAAATAGGACCGTGCTATTGTGTGCGTTGAATCACATAAAGACGCTTCAACCATAGCCCATAAGGGCGAAAGACTCATCAATTACGATTCAAGATGTTGCTTGACGGGACTATCGAACAAGGCGCTGTTGGTCGCTAGCCATATCAAGTCCTGTATAGTCTCTGACCCAATGACGGAGCGCCTCGCGCCCGACAACGGATTACTCTTGAACGCATTGCACGATTACAGGAAGGAATGACCATGTTCGATCTCAAATGCTCGATGCAGGCCCAGCTCGATAACCTATGGCTCAAGCCGGAAGATCTTGCAGGAGGTCTCGGCATTCGCGTCTCGAGCGTCCGAAAATGGCTCGACCCCGAGCTCGACTGTATGCCGGTCAAGGATGCCTTCGACTGGATAAGCGACCAGATCGAAAAGCTCGGCGACCTCACACTGCAATGCTTGAATGACGCGAACGATTCCTACGAGAAGTTCGGCCAGCATATCGTTCGCTGGTACCGAGATGAAGATCTGCCCGATACTGAACCGGGAGGCCTTTACAATCTCGCGAGCCGCCTTGCCGCCGACCAACTCGCCGCGAAGGGTATAGAGTGCTCTACTGTCTATGCATCCCGCGACGGCGAGTGGATCGAGCAGAACCTGGACTTTTCCCCCGATATCGATCTCAAGGCTGCATTTGCCGCGCAAGCGGACGCCTTGGGAGTACCGACGTCCGAGATCGCGGCAGCATTGGGTATTACAAACCGATCAGTTAAGGACTGGAAAAACCCCAAGCGGGACACGATGCTGCCGGTAGACGAGGCATGGGACTTTCTGGATGAATACGCCGAGGCGCTTGATATCCGCACGGCCGAACTCCTCGAAATCATGCCGAACCCGATGCCGTACCATCCTATGACTCGCCTCGGAACCCTAACGAAACAGCAGAGAATCGACAACCGTGCGGCGCAGGCGGCGGCTAGACAAATCATGGGCGACGGTAAGGTCGTAGTCGATTTCGTATATGTCTAAAGCCGTCCGGCGGCCATAGGCAATTGCACCCTGATGGATGGACCGCAGGTGAGGCATGCGAATAGCCAGGCCCTACTTCTTCGCATCGCCGCGCGGCTTGTTCTCATCAATCCCGCGCAGGTCGAACTGCTTGCTACCCCGTTTAAGCACGAGCTGCCAGCCGCACGCATCGCAGATTTTGACGAATTCATCGATGGTGAACCGCGTGTTGTTATGCAGGCGAGTAGACAGGCTACCCTTCTGCTTACCGGTTTTAACGGATGCATCCTGCAGAGTCATGCCGCAATCCTGCACCATATAACGAATAGCGTCCGATGATCCGATCCGTTCAAGCACTGAATACCTCTTTCAAATATACGATAATATATTTTGATTATAGCCAATCTAGTTTTATTCTAGAAGTGGCGTGACAATCGGATACTACCGCCGGTGCCGGATCGCGGCCCAGATGTATCCGACTAGCCCCCGAGATTGCGCTTTTTGGCCGTGGTGTGTGCCAGCGTGCTGAATCGCATCCGCGAGCAAAAGGAGCTGCGCCAGTGCCTCGAGGGGGGGCGATGCAGCCTGTGATATGGACGAGGACGAGGCGATTGAAGGTGTTCGCCGCGACGCGCTGTATCCCGAGGAAGTAATCAACGCCAAGCTCGGCGGCTCTTGAGATGCGAGCCTGGGACTCAACCTGCCCTGGAAGGATGAGCATCGGCAGACTTGCGCGCGGATCGACAGGGCTATCGATGACCTGTTTGCCGAGGAAAAGTAGCGCTGTGCTGCGGAGCTTGGGAAGAAGCTTGGGCGCGGGTGTGAGAAGCGCGGGGAAGTGCCGTTGTCTCAACTATTCACCGACGAATGAGAAAAGGCGGTGAGTGCGGTCTCCTGCATGATTATCCTGGACCTATTGAGTGAGCGGTGCGCGGGCGAGGAGCAATCATGGCCGGCCGTGGAGACAAATGGTCGAGGGAAGAAACCCTTGCGGTTCTGTTCCTATACCTCGCCCTGCCGTCAAAAATGGTTGATGACAAAAGCGAGGATGTCCAGGCGTTAGCCAAGGCCATTGGCAGAACGCCGGGCGTAGTTGCTTAAAAATCTGGAATCTCGCATCTTTCGATGAGCGTCGACGCGCTCGCGGCAAGGTTGGAATGATCCATGCAAACAAAAATGGACAAGCTAGTCTGGGCCAAGTATTCCTTTGCTGGAGATGAACTCGTCGAGGAGGCGACCGAGGTTTTCCTTAATCGCTTTGATTTTGAAGAAGCGCTAAGCGATGAGTTGAAAGAGGCGATTGGCTTTGATTTGCCAGAGGGCGAAGAGCGCGAAGCAATTGTCTCGATGCGAGTGAACCAGGAGTTCTTTCGAAATACCTTGCTTACCAATTACAATTCAAGGTGTTGCTTGACGGGGCTATCGAACGAGGCGCTGTTGGTCGCCAGCCATATCAAGCCCTGGACAGCCTCTGATTCAAAAACGGAAGGACCTGCGCCCGACAACGGTTTGCTTCTAAATGCGCTACACGACAAAGCGTTCGATCGGGGGACTACTCACCATTAAAAAGGACCTGAAGGCAGTAATGTTCGGCGTGGTCGGACACGAGACGCCTGAAGACAAGTATTTGTGACACTACAACGGAGAGCCGACAACGCTTCCGAAGCGATTCGCCCCACGAGCTGAGTTTATTGAGTATCACAATTATATGGTGTTTAAAGGGTAGGGTTTAACTCGTCTGCTTTCAGTGCGTTTCTCACATAATTGCCTTAGCCCTTCCAGCTAAGTCGGTATTGAGGAATGAGGAAAATTCCAGCAAATATTAGAGTGCGGCGAAATATTCGCCCGCCGTCTTTTATGCGTTCTGCAATTCGGTCGCCTAGTGCCTGCCTTTGTTGCACCTGGTGCATGTGGAATTTCAGCCGTCTACGTCAGCATCCACGTCGGCTGGAATTCCATTGAAATCAAATGGTCCGCGCGTGCGGTCGTATGCAGCCATGATAACGTCAATAGCGTTTACGGCCCCAATTGCTTGGCACAGGTCGACACGCTGCTCTAGGAAATCATTAAATCTGGCGCGAAGCTGCTTGGCTGTTGCGTGAATGAAAAAGTCGGGATCTTGTTTTTCGAGTTCGGCCAAGAAGATGGTGTCCAGCCTTGCGCATATGGCTTCAATGCGGCGGGATTCCTGGCGGAAGGCGTGGCTTGCCACTTTCGAATTCTTCGTTAGTAAATAATCGAGGTAATCGCTGAGCGATTGTTTGAATTCGGGCAATAGCTTGTCGTACCGAGATTGAATTGCTCCAGGTGCGATCGCGGGGTCTGGTTCAGTACGTCCAACAATGATGTCTATGGATACGTCAAATACATCTGCAAGACGCCATGCAGCAGCAAGTGGAATTTTATCAGGCCGACTTTCATATCGTGCGTACGTAGTAAATGGAATGCTCAGGGCCTTGGCGAAGCTTTTCGCAGACTTGTATCCAGCCTCTTTTCTCAGCTCCTGTAGATTGTCTTTCATAGTCGTCGGCTTTCTCTGACTGTGTCTACGGAATAATGCGCATTGATATAAATCGATGATAATGCATCAAACATATATTTCATAATCTGATATATATGTTTGATAATAATTATTAAATTATGAGATAATACCAAATAAAGATAATTAATTTATATTGAATTTTACATTATGGAACTATTCGAGCTCCCTGTTCAATAAGAGGTCTTGAGCAAAGACAATGCGACCATCGAGGAGGGGCTTAGATTATCAATATCAACGATTGGCGTTTATTGCTGGAAGAGCAAGCGGTTTGGGCGGAAGGGCTCGACTTGAATGGGGCATAAGCGATGTTCACTATACTTTTTCTGCTTAGTTGCGTAACTGATTTATGCGCCAGTTTCTGGTGTTAATATTTAGCTTTTGCCAATTACCAGAGGTGCGACTGGAGGGTCATATGGTTAAATCCATAACTGAAAACCGCTGCTGGGACTATTCGGTTTGTAGTAATAAACGATGCTCATCCCTTGTCTATTATTGGGGGCTTTAGCTCGTGAAATACGGTTCTGTATACACAACGAATTCTCTGGCTGACTTTGTTGTTTCGCTGCTAAAGGTCGAGCGCGCTTCTGCCCGCACGCCGTCTTTTGGCGTTTGCTTGGACCCGGCATGCGGGGGCTCTTCTTTACTTAATGCCGTTGCACGCGGTGATGTTCGGCATTCGTTACTTTATGGCGTTGACGTTGACCCTGAGGCCATAGAGATTTCACGCACTTATTCCGAAATAATAGGCTCGGAAATAATTTATAAAGATTTTCTGCGTCCATCTGCAAAGACGGATCCGAAAGCGTATTGGCTGGAGCGTTTGGCTCGTGTCGACACAATTATTGCTAACCCACCTTGGAGCTCCGACCGTATTTACGATCGTGATGAGTTGCTGCTGCGTGGCTATAAAAATGTTGATGGACAGTATGATTGCTACGCCCTCTTCGTAGAGCTTTCCATGGCCATATTACATGCGAATGGGTTTGCTGCCTTTATTCTCCCCGATTCATTATTTTCGGCAACAGCTTATGGTTTACGTCGATTTATTGCTACGAAATATGAGATAAAAGTAATCGCGCGTCTTGGAGAAAAACTTTTCGAGGGGGTTCATCGTGCGACAACGGTTGTCGTTGTCCGCAAGTGTATACCAAGTGATGCCAGTTTAACAAAGTGCTTCCGGCTTACGACATCGGATAGAAAGGCCGTTTTAGGTGGAGACAAGACGCTCGAGACAGTTTTTGAAGAACAATATCGCGTTAAACGCCAGATGGATTTTCTAAGAAATGAAGACTGCCTATTTGATATAGATGTGGCAAGTGAAGATCATGCGGTTATTGAGAGAATTAGGTCTCATGGAGGCAAATGGTCTTTTGACGTTTCTTTCCATCGAGGTGTAGAAATCTCAAAGCGCGGAACCGTCTTTTACTGTCCGAAATGTGGTGGAGCAAACACCGCGGCGTTATTTTCGGGCCTTGCTCTTAAGCGTTGTAAATGCTGCGGGCGCGAGGTTGAAGTGTCGAGCTCGGAACTTGAATCCGTCATGCAGTTCAGGCCCGCCGATGGTTTTGTTCCTATATTTGTTGGTGAATCTGTTGGACGATATTCGTTGTCATGCCAACGGTATTTGAAACTTGGAGTTGAGGGCATTAATTACAAGGACCTTGATGATTATAAGCCCATGAAGATTCTTGTTAGAAAGACTGGGTTAGGAATTAAAAGCGTTGTTGACGATAGCGGCAGGATGGTAAATCAAGCTGTCTACTTCTTTACCGCAGGCGAAGGGTTGAGAGAGGACGCATTGTACTTTTACAATGCGCTGCTTAACTCGAGGGTTATTTTTTATTACTACATGAAGCTGTATGGTGAGAATGAGTGGAAATCACACCCCTACTTAACAAAACGGATTCTTCAGGAACTACCGATCATCAGATTTGACAACAAAAGTGAACTTCATCATCAAATTGCTGACGGCGCTCGGAAACTGAATCTTCACTACACGGCGGCAATCGATGCGGAACTTGAGTTGCTTGTTACGCTAGCATACGGCCTTGATAGAAAAGAGGTCGAGCGTATCAAGCACGAGATGGCGGAGCTGCCCGATTTGGGCGCACTGAGGGAAATGAAACAATAGGCATGTATCGCTACATTGGCAATAAGACAAAGCTGTTAGAGCAGATAACATCATTGGCTTCAAATTATCTAAGCCCCGGAGGAACTGTTGCCGACTTAATGGCCGGGACTGGGTCCGTAGCTGCTGAGTTTCGTCGACTTGGCTACCGCGTCATCGCTTCTGACATTATGACGTACAGCAAGTGGCATCTTTATGTGCAGCTGCTCATGAATCGTACGCCTTCTTTCGAGGGGCTGAGCGATTTATCGGTTGAACCTGAGTGCCATTACGTGCAAGTGCTAAATTATTTAAATGAACTTGAACCGGTCGAAGGCTACTTCTTCCGCGAGTTTTCTCCTTCAGGGCTTCCTGCAAATGGATGTCCAAGTAGGAAGTACTTTACATCGGATAACGCTGCAAAAATCGATGCAATTAGACTTAAGATAAACGAATGGCGCGATGAGGGTAGGATTTGCCAAATGGAGGAGGCGCTTTTGCGTCACACTCTGATTATGGCAGTCAACGAAGTGGCAAATATATCTGGAACCTATGGCTATTTCCTGGCAAATTTTACCGCAAGTGCGAAAAATGCCATCCATCTAGCTCCGGTATCCATTAATACTGGAAGAATTGATAATGTGGTTCTTCAGGGCAGGGCAGAAGACCTTGCTGCTGGGGTTACTGCAGACCTTTGCTATCTGGACCCTCCTTATATCAAACGCCAATATGCAGCGAATTATCATATTCTTGAAACGGTCGCACGTGGTGACGAGCCTGTTGCTGCTGGCAAGAGTGGGTTACGTCCTTGGCGCGATCAGTACTCTGATCTTTGTACAAAAACTAAATCAAAAGATTCCTTCGCTAAGATTATCGAGGATATCCATTGCCCTGTTTGTTTGATTAGCTATAGCGAAGATGGACTCTTTCCTGTCGAGGATCTTTGCGACGTATTTTCTGCTTACGGAAAAATTGAGGTTAAAGAAATTGCATACAAACGTTTTAGGTCAAATTGCAGTTCGTTGGCAAATGAAATAAAGGAGTTCATAATAGTGCTGGAAAAATGGTAAGCACCGATTGAACGAGGCGGTCGAATGTTATTTGTGGATGAGATTATGTACCGTCACCTGACTGCCGCTGACTTTCGCAATATCGAAGGTATTAAAAAGCCTGATGGAGGCGGTGGCCAGACTTATATCGACCTTTCCGGTATTGACCCAAATGAGGCCGTGGAGTTTTTCAAATACTGCCAGATTGACGAAGACAACCTGAAGGCAAAGGAGATTGAAGAGGGTACGCCCCCTTACAGAGTCGACCTTATACAGACGGGCGGCGTCGATTGCGAATATAACATGCAGGTCTATAAGCGAAGACCTAAAAACTATACGATTCGCGACCAGTTCAATAATCGTTTCCCGGGGTGGTCTGTACGAGCCGGTTTTCCTACTATAGTCGGAGAGGGAAAACCATTTTGTGCTGGTGGTTCATATGATAATGACGAAACCGACCCATACGTCCAGCCCATCATTGCACATCTGACGATTTATATTGTTAGAACCATTAACCGGTTATATTTTGCTGACTACCTCTCTGATGCTGAAATCCCAAAAGCCTGGCCTCTTGGTTTTGGTCTCGAAAAGCTCTTAAAAGCAAGCGAAAATGAAAAAGCAGCCGGAATTATCAAGCCCCGTGGGCTCATAGAATTTGTCAATCGTCGAGAAAGCGTGAGTGCCAAATGACGTTTAGGAGTACCGACGCTACAAGATATAACAAAAGCGATTTTCTTGAAGAAGTCTATATGGACGAAGCGTCTTACGATGCAATCGTCTCGTTGCTTAAGAGAAAAAAGAATATCATTCTCCAGGGTGCGCCGGGTACGGGGAAAACCTTTGCTGCTACACGATTGGCATATTCGCTCATGGGCGCTACCGATAATACGTGTATAGAGAAGGTTCAATTTCATCAAGGATCTTCTTATGAGGATTATATAGTCGGTTTTAAACCTACGGCTGATGGGCTTTTCGCTGCTCAGGAGGGTTTGTTTACCAAGTTTTTTCGTCGAGCGTCAGATAGAAGCCATCGGTTTGAAAATTATTACCTCATAATCGACGAAATTAATAGAGCAAATCTTTCAAAAGTATTTGGAGAACTGCTCATGTTAATTGAAGCTGACCATCGTGGTGAGTCATTGGTGGTTCCGGGATTGCCAGAACCGTTAACGGTTCCGAAGAATCTATTTATAATTGGCATGATGAATACCGCCGATCGCGGTCTCGCGCTGGTTGATTATGCGCTTCGAAGGAGATTCGCGTTTTACTCTATGAGTCCGGCGCTCAATCAGCGCTCATTTATAGACTATATTGATTCATTGGGTAACGATAGACTAACCTCGCTCGTCGATGCTGTTCGTCGATTAAATGATGTCATTTCGCATGACTCTTCGCTTGGGGAGGGTTTTTGTATCGGGCATAGCTATTTTTGTTTCGATTCTGCCCCTACGGATATTGAGGTCAAGTCTATCGTTGACTATGAACTGCGGCCTCTTCTTCAAGAGTATTGGTTTGATTCGTCCGATAAGGAAATCTTAGATGAACAGGTTTCTCTTTTGTATGAGGCTATAGATTAGGATGTCCAATACGGCTGCGAACAACGTCGCAATCCGTAACATTTTATATATGATTGCGTATGCGACTGGTATTTCCGGTAGTGATGCGGAAGCGGTGTTCGCGGACACCTTGAAGGCAGTCGGCAAAGAGCCGTTCGATGGACTCGGTGAGCTTTTTGCAATTATCTTGAATGATGCTGTAAAAAGAGAGTATTTGCGAGGGCTTGAGCGTGTCTATTCGCCTCATGAAGAGCCTCTTGCAGTCCTGAGAGGTCGGCCGCTAATTCAGAAAAGCATCGCTTTAAAAGCTCGGGGGACAATGCGTTTGCAGTGTCTATATGACAGCTTCACAGCCAATACCTATATGAATCAAATTGTTAAAACTGCAATAATTCAATTAATCCGCAGCCATGATGTTTCTCCGCGAACGCGAAAGGGACTCAGGGCAAGCGCACTATACCTATCTACTGTCGATTCACTCGAGGCTAATTCGATTGATTGGAGACTGGTTAGGTACAACAAACTCAATCAGAGTTATCGATTCTTGATGGCGGTTTGCCGGATGGTTTTGGAGAAGAGCATTCCTGTTCATGATGAAAACGGTAATGCGGAATTTTCGTCTATGTTGAGCAGCCAGAGGCTCTCTTCTCTATTTGAGAAGTTTATACGTGAATATTATCGCAGACATTTTCCGCGGTTAATGCCTGCTGCGCCTATCGTTGACTATGGTATTGGCGTAAGGTCTCAATACCTACCAAGGTTGCGCACGGATGTCGTGCTAACAGGGCCTAGCTATAAACTAGTGATAGATGCTAAGTGCTATGGAACAATTCTTGGAACACACTGCGAGAAAAAGATACTGAGTCCTGAACATAGAAATCAGATATTTAGTTATGTTATGCATTGTGCGCAGCGAAACGCGAGCGTATCCGGAATGCTGCTCTATGCCCAAACGTCTATGGAGGGTCCGCTGGATGAATGCTGGTATGAACTTGGCCACTGGTTCTACCTTAAAACTCTTGATTTGAATAAACCATTCGAGAATATTGCTGAACAACTCAATGAAATTGGCGACCGTATGATGTCGGGCCTATTTGTGCATTCCAAAGACGTCTCGGAACGGGAATTGCTTGAAGCCGAAAAGGGGCAGATAGACTAAGTAATTTGGGTGTTGATCCGTTTGGATACTGCAGAATACCGTAAAAGTCGCCGTTGCTGTTGCTCCAGCGTATGAGACCTATGCGCTCATCGGTTCTGTTTTATTACTAGCGGTCTGCCCTTCGGCGCTTCCGCATGCAGCCCTTGCACATGTCGACCGGTTCAGTTCTGCTTTTCCGGGCCATATCCCTTTGTATACACGGTAAAGCTAAGGTCTTCAATCGTTCCGGTGCTGTAGATGCATGCGTCGGGCGTGCTCCATGTGTCTTGGACGGTCGGGTCAGTCCAGACATATTCGGGCCCATCGATTCCAAGCAATGGGATGGGCCTCGCCACGTGGTCGGCGTTATTTATCTGCACAATGATCTCCAACAACATGTGCAGTTTTACATGCCATGAGCTGTATGGATGCTCACCTGGCCCCTTGTAATCCAGTGTGCACTTTGAGTGTGGGCTTTCGGCGAGCTGGCTTAAACATTCAAAAAGCGTTGGGTACTCGGCTCCAGGAAACTCGACTTGTACATACCGATTGCCATCGCGGACAAATCCGTACCACAGCACGGGGTATGGATACTCGAGCCTATCCGGCCGCTTGATTTTCGCTCTACAATTGGGCTGGTTGACGATAGACAGCCACGTCCTATAGAGTTCATCGGAAATGAGGTCGTTCGCTTGGTATGCTGGGCCAAGACCATCGAGGACAAAGCTGCCGAGGCGCTCAAAATAGTGGGCACAATCCGTTAGGCCCTTTTCATATGCCGTTTCGGTCTTTCTCTGCATATTGAGCGCGACATCGCGGGGCGATTTGCGACCAAGATGTTTTTTGGCGTTATATCGCGGGTTGCAGTAGAGCTTGGTTGCCGCGTTATATCGATCGCAGTACTTGCTGTTAGGACCGGTCGGAAAAAAGAGCGAACCGCAGGTTTGGCATGATATCGGCATAATGCCGCACAGCAGCAGCTCGTGAAGGATGCGGGCATAAAGGCTTGCAAAGGACCATTCCTCTTCGGTGAAGTAGAGCTCTCCTGCCTTTGAAATAACGGCTTGAAGCCCAACGAGCCTATTGAGGTTTTCCTGGTCGTTAAGCTCTGCATGCGTATGGAAGTCTCCATTTGCGAAGATCTGGTTCTCGCGCATAGCTTCGAGATAGTTTTTACGAAACGCCTGCATAAAGGGGGCGCTGTTCATGCGCTTTATTCCATTCAAATGCTCTTCGAGCTTTTGAGCCGTTTCGTTTCCGGGCAAGTGTTTTTTGGCTGCGTATACAAAAGCTTCGCCAAAGCGGATGATTGCCGGCAGCTGCTCATCGAATAATCGAAATTGTCGCGGGTCGCTTGTTTTGATGGCGGCTGGGAAAAACTCTTCGTTTTGCGCGAGCAGGCTAGGTGCCTCGGTGTTTTTAAGCAGCGGGGTAAGCTCCAGACATTCCTGATAAAAAACAATGAGAAGCGCTCGAAAGAGATCGATATTGGTGCAGACGCAAGCTGTTTCTATCTGAGATTTCGCCTTGGGAAAGTTGCGTATAGGATTGTCGCGGTCATACGGCACCGGTGCTGTTAGATCGGTCTCGCCGTTGGTAGCGTTAATGCTCATGTCGTTCGACTCGAGCTGCAGATAGGAGCTGAAGAGGGACGCCATTTCTTGCTTGTTGAGTTGGCCCGATGTTGTAATCACTGCGCGGTACAGGCGGTTGATCTCGTCGCACTCAATAGCGTTGTTGTTCATCCAGCAGCTGTAATAGCGATAGTCGGGAATCGCCGTGATGTTCATGACACACTGTCTACAGACATTTTCAAGGAGATATCTGGCCATGCCGGAAATCTCTCCGTGTGCATGGCTTGTAATGGCTTTGTCGAATATCGGAGCAAAGAAATCGAGGTCGCGTTCCTTTTGTTTTTGAAGGTTGATAGCGATTTCAGCTTCGTTCAATTCTGCTTGGGTGGGCTCTTGGTCGGGATCGTCTGGATCGAGCCAGTCGTCATGGTCTGGCTCGGCTGCGCAGTCCATCGAGGTGTGTTGCGCAGGGTGAGGAGCAGCAGGGGGCTGGCGCATGGCGTTCTGCAGGTCGATATAAAAGCGACGGTTTGCTCGTTCACGAAAATGGGACGCAATCTCGTTGAAAAGCGAGCTTAAGTCGACGCGCAATAGGTCGTTGGCTATGGAGACGAGACTCCATGCGCTTGCATTGCCGGATGTGTTTCCGTCGCCGGCACAATCAATCTCCGGCGTCCTGTTAAGAAGTAGCATACGGGGATTGACAGGGGAGCGAAGAAAGCCAGCCTCAAAACCCCAGTTAAATGCTTCTTTTTCGGACTTAAGCATTGATGCACCAAACAGCCAAAATTTAAAACGCGATAAAAGTCATATTACGCGGCTGTTTGCGGCTGTTCAATGGAGTCAAGCGAAAAGGGTTAAAACCAGGGAGGCCGTTATGTCCGATCGCATCAAACTCAACGAAGGAAACATTGATGTATGCGAGCGCGAGGTTATCGCTCTTCGCGAGATTATCGCCGCCGCCATGGGTCGCTTGCATCAGATGCGCAGGCAGTGCGAGCGAGGCTACGCGTCTTCGGAGGATTTCGAGAATGCGTTGGATGTTTACGGAGTGATCCGTGGGCGAGTCGATGAGCTTGACCAGCTTGGTTTCGAGTTCAGATGGTCGTCAGTTCCCGATGCAGGGATCGATGAGTGCGTCGGGCTCGAATGGATTGAGGACGACAACTCTCCACGAGATCGCGGTTTCGATATCGCTTGTTAGTGTGTCCGCACGACTTGGTATCAATGGGGGCGAACAATCTCTAATCGGAGCCGACTAGAGGCTGCATCCTAGTTGCCGGCGATTCCGGTTTGATTTCTGTTGAAAGGAAAATCATGAACACTTCTATTCAAATTTCGTCCAGCGCCGTTGAGTCTGCGCCCCGCACCGCCAGAGGCGAGGTCGTCAAACTCGTGCAGGGCGCGCTGCTCGTTGCCGTTGCCGCGGTTGCCGCTGCCGGCACCGCCTCCGTCGCCGCCCCGTTTTGCGTCTGGAAGGGCGAGGTCGCGCTGTTCCTGAACGAGTCGTTCCATGCTGCCTTCTCCATCTCCGCGATTGCGGAGTACGCGTCGGCTGTGCCCGGGTCCGATTGGGCGTCGCTGCTCGTGGCCGCGCTCATCGCGGCCTACCCTGCCTACCATGCCGCCTGGCGCGTTCGCGAGGGCCTTGGACTCAGCTGCGAGGCTCCGGTGTTCAGCGGGCGCGTGTCGCGCTCTCTCGCCGCGCTGAGCGCCTGCCTGCTGCTGGCGATGCTGTTCATGGGCTATGGAACGAGTTGGCTCATCAACGGCAGCGCGATGGGTGACCAGAGCCTTGTTGAGTCGGGGCACAATGTATGGGCCGTTTCCATCATGATCATGCTGGGCTGCGCCCTGATGTGCCTGTTCAAGTGGTTCCTTGCCAAGGGCCCCGGACGCAATTTCGGCAGCGGCTTCGCTATCGAGCTTGTCCGCCTCGCCGACGTCCTGCTGAAGCGCGCGAGCTCGAACCTGGTGTTGTGCTACGTGGCCGAACTGCTTGCCTGCCTGCTGGCACTGACCTTCATTGCCGTGGCCTATGTCGTCGTAAGCGTGGCCATCGTGCTCGCGCTCGGAGCCGTCGCCTTGGCGGTGTGCCTTGCCGGGATTCCCGTTATCCTTGCTGCCTCGTGGCGCAGGTAGCGGGGCGACCATGCAAGTTCTTGTCACGACGTGAGAAAAACATGCAAGAATCGCAAGCTCTTTTCACGCGATGAGAAAAACTTGCAGATTGGCGCGATGGTGACAACTCTCCGCGTGAGCGCGGGTTCGATATTGCTTGTTAATGTGTCCGAACGGTTGATTGGAGACAAAATGTATCCGGACTATGAGCGTAACAACTATCCCATGAGCATTACGGATGAGGATGGTCCGTTCCTGGTCATGGAGGCGGAGCTGTTTTACAACGATGAGCTGAACGATGAGTTCAAGAAGAGCAGGGCGCGCCATTACTATTCTTGCGCAAGTGCTGCTACGGCACTTTTTTACTGCAAATCGCTTGCAGACAAGGACGACAATCCCTGGTATGTAAGCTGGGAAAAGGCGGTCGAGCAGTATCCGCTGGAGAAGCGCGAGAGCGCAACGATGCTCTATTGGGTTGAGCCGACCGATCCGTTAACGGCCCTCGATGCCCGCTACCCCCAATACGACCTTGAGCCATATGTAAGTAAGGCCATCCGCGTCGCCAGTTCATATTTGGTGGAACTCGACGATAGTGCGTATTCGATTGATCAGCTGGATGTTGAGGATGTCGACAACTTGCTTACTGCTGCCTGGTTTTTGATCCAGAAACTCCAGGAGGGCGGTTGCATGCATGACCCAGATGCCCTGGATAAGATCGAAGACGCTACGTATGACGCCTATACAGCGGTCAAAAATTTGATTGAGGACGAAGAGGCGGCCAGGGCCAGTTCGAAGTCTGATGAGAATCTCTAGCCGCTGCATTGAACGGCGCGCCTGATCGGCAGGCTGTCGGCAAAAGTTCAGACAGCTTGCCGATCCCAGTCGCTACATCGTTTCCTTACTCGCGGCGTAATGTTCCGCCTGCTTAAGGGCGTCCTCGTAGGCGCGCTGCTTTGCTTCGTACTCTAGCGCGTAGCGCTCCTGCTCCGCTCGCCCGGGAACAGGCACGGTCATGCTTCGCAGGTCCATTGGGGCAAGTTGCACAAGCGCGTCTCCGTGCGAGGTGTCCGCCAGTTTCTTCTGCCCCTCATCGGACGACAGGTATGCCAGGACAAACTGGGCAAGCAGCTCGTCCTCAAAGGTAGCGCAGAACATGGCGTCGCAGGGGACAATGCTCTCAAACAAAAGACCGCGCTCCACGGGGCGCTCAGAACCGACAGAAAAGTGGCCTGGCGTGATGAGGGCAAGCTTGAATGGAGGCCCGACGCGTGATATGAGAAGGCTCGCCTCGCGGGCGTCGATCGGTTTGGCCTTCCGAAAATCTTCGTAGTCTACACGGCTTACATCGTAGATATCTGTATCGGGGACACGCTCAAGTACATCTTCTGCGGCAATGATTGCGCCATCATGAAGATGCTTTAGCGACAGGTAGTAGCAGTCGTGCTGTTGGTAACTGTCTGTCGGATCTGATTCGGGCAGTTTGGTTACAACGCTGCGGGCGGTGCCGCGGTAGATTGGCGCTAGCGACCCAAGGGGGATGAACATTCTCTCGTCGAACGATCCGCTCTTTGTATTGGGTAATAGGGGATAGATGCCGTTGCCCTGATCCTCGAGCCGATGCCAATAGACTGGATTCTTTTGATCGCCGTAGGCTCGGTCGACGGAATCGAGGAGCTGGTGCAGAATCTCATCGGTCATTTGCTTGTCGTCAAAGCTCCTGCCGTCAAAAAGGAAATACGGATCATTGGGCTCGCCGTCGCCAATAAAGAGCAGCGCGCGACCCTCGGCCTTTTTGGCAATGGTGTTGGGAAGAAGCACAATGCTCTTTAGCAGGCCGAGGTCACAAAGAAGGCGACGTCCATCTACGGCTCGCGCCAGATTGAACAGACGGTCAGAAATCTGAATGACGGCCGTAGCGTGGGGCCGTGAGCAGGCAATGGATGCCGCAAGAAAGATGTAGTACCACTCAGTGACCGAAAGCAGATCGGGGATGCCTGCGCTGCGTTGCAGCTGCTTCGAGCGCGTTCTGAGGAAATCCAGGACTCGCGCATTTGCCGCATCGATAGATGCCGGGAATTGGGATAGCGGTCGTAGCTCGGGGGGCCTGCAGTAAATGAGTGCTGATTCGTACGTGTGAGAGGCTGCGTCCTGCTCGTAGTCGTATAAAAAGATATTCTCCTCGATGGCAGTAAACGTCGACGTCGGGACTTTGACTCGGTTTTTGCAAACGCAAGCGGGCACATAATCCCATTCGTCGGTTGCTTCGTTGTAAACGCGGTCCTCAAACTCAAACGAGGCGGCCGAAGGTCGCTTGAGGTCAATCCCCAAAACAGACCACGAGGGGCCATCGACGTGCTCGCTCGAAAACTCAAAATCGCGACAGCACAGTTCAATGAGCCTTTTCGTTCTCGACGAAGGCTGATATTTCTCGACCATATGAGACACAAGATCCGATAGATATCGGCTCATATATGGCTTGAGATCTTCGTTTAAGCGAAGAGTTGCAAATTCTGCTTTAGTTTTGAGCATGCGCACCTCCTGCATATTCCCTATATTGCGCGGTTCGCTGACTGGCCCGTCGCGGCTCAATTGCCTTCAGTCTACAAGAAGAGCAGTTGCGGCGTTTTTCAGACGGGGCACTCAAATGAAAAAGAAAAAAATCGAATGGTGCGTATGAGGCCGTACGCATTGGGTAATATTTCGCTAGATACTAACACTAAGAGATTTGCATATCTCCTAGTTGTATCAAGCTACAGTGGATAAACCAACTAGTTGTTTCAGCAACGAAAGGCCAGCTAATGAACGTATACGACACGTATAGGATCGAGCCAGACGCTCTCAAGAAGCCAACAACAGTGAATATTTTCGGCATGATTCTGCAAACCATCTTTGCGGTTGTGCTGTACGTTGTCGCCGTCGACATGATGTGCTTGCTGACGACGTGGCTCGGCGGCTTTATGTTCGAGATTGGCGAGGGCAACACGGTGATTCCGCTCCATTCGTGGCGCCTGGTGGCGTTTAGGGCGTACTGGGTTGTGCTGGGCGTGGTGGTCGTTGCGGCGCTTGCCCACAAATGGATTGTGCTGTTAACGGGAGAGCGCGAATCCGACATGTGCGAGCTGCTCGGTGCAATTGAGGGTGCGGGCGCATTTGCATCCGTCGTCTGCGCGATCGTCTGTTTGCTGGGCTGTGCCGCCGCATTTGATTGGTGGGCTGGCGTTACCGGAAAGATGGCTTCGGATTCCCGCGCCAATGATTATCTGCTTTGGGCTGTTGTCTTAACAGTCGGAACGATTGTCGAGTGGCGAATTGTCGAAGGAGTTCTCAAGGCTTTATTCCCTCATGAGTGCTTGTTCCACGGGCTTCGCTTTGCATCTGCCTGCGTGGTTACTCCTCTGCTCGCGCTTGTGCCCACAGCACTGGTCATCGTCGTGTGCGCGGTGGTGGTAGGCCTTTTTGCCGGGATTGTGTTCGCATCGCTTGCGATCCCCGTGGTTATCACGGTTATTGGCATTGCCATCGCTATGAGTCGCTAACCCACAACGCAATCCAAATATCTCGCATAAAGAAAGGAACGACCATGTCGGTATTCTCTAACGCTCAAAAGCTTCTGCTGCTTGCCGTACTTACCGCTCTTATGGCTGGTGCCCTGATGTACGAAGTGTTGCATCCCACACTGTTTCCGCTGCTCAAGCAGGGCATTTTGCAGCTGCTCTACCACATTCCGGTCTTTACCCAGCCGGGCAACGTGATCTATCTGGAGTCGGCGACATCGCTGGCACTGTAGTGGTTTAAGGGCTCGGCCCACATCGAAGGAAAGAAAACCAATATGGAAAGGAAGGCGCCCATGACTCAGAAGCAGTATCGAAACATCGATCGCTACCAGGACTTGCTCAATCGAATTGCGCCTACGCGTCTGGTGGAGCAGACGCGTCAGAGTGTTATTGGCCACGAAGGAAGCTTGGAGGCCTTTGTGACGGCGCTGAGCTTTGAGGTCAACCGCTGCGTGATGTTGGCACGCGGCGCCGACCCGCGCGACGTTCTTTCGCCCGCTGCCATTTTGGTGATGGGTTCTACCGGTACGGGAAAGACCCACACCATCAAAGCCGTGGCGGATGCCGCGGGGCTCAAGCTGTTCGTGTTCGATGTCTCCACCATGACGGGCGAGGGCTGGCGCGGTGCCAGCATGAGCAACTGCCTGTCGCAGGTCGCGGACTATCAGGCTGCCAATCCCGGCGAAATTTGCTTGGTGCTCTTTGACGAGTTTGACAAGGCGGTTCGTGCCGAGCCCGATGGGGGCGAAGTTGCATCGAGCTTTAGTCCATCGCAGTCGTTCCTTAAGCTCTTGGAAGGCGGGGAGATGCCGTTTGAATGTGATACCTCCAAGAGTGCGGCTATTAAGACGCTCAACCTCGATCAGGTTGTTTGCATTTTGGGCGGCGCCTTTATGGGCTTGGATGCTCTGGTGCGCAAGCGCCTGAGTGACAAGTCTGGCACCACGGTCGGCTTCGGATCCTCGTATGCCGCCGTGCGCACCGCCGCAAAATCGGCAAACGAGCTGCGAGACAGTGCGACCATCGAGGATGTTGAGACTTGGGGTATTATGTCCGAGCTGTGCGGGCGCATTGGCTCGGTGATTAACTTTAACGTCTTGAGCGTGGACGATCTGGTCCAGATTGCGTATGAACAGTACCTGCCCAAGTACAACAACATGATGGGAAATGGCGCCAAGATGGAGCTGATGGCAGATGCTGCTCGCCTTGCGGCGAAGCGCGCGGTTAAGGAAGGTGCCGGCGCGCGCGGCATGCTCCGTCAGCTGCGTCCCCTTATGATGTACGCCTGGAGGGACATGCGGGAAGATACCTATATTTCCCGTGCGACCTTGGTCGTGAGCGACGGGGAACTTGCGGTTGCGTACGAGCGCTCTCATGAGCCGCGGGGCTTTTTGCAGGAAGAGATGGGGGAGAATTCGCCCTTTCTGAACGGGAGGGAGATTGAAGCCCTGACGCTGGTGAACAACTGGATGGAGCATGAGGACGAGGATGAGCATAAGCCGTATCAGCCTGAGTTTGCTTGGCTGGCGGATTTGGTGGACGGCTCGGCGCTCGACAAGATCGTGCAGGGCGGCAAGGCATTCGATCTTGCTGGGGTGTTGTTGCGCGGCGTTCCGTTTGATGGGCCGGAGCGCATTGCCGCCCACGAGCTGCTTAAGGCGTGCGCCTGCTACAACGACGTGCTCTATGCCGATCAGGACATGTATCGCAACCTTGCCCAGGTGCTTATGCTCACCAAATTGGTGTACAAAAAAACGCCCGATTGCTTGCTGAGCCCGCTCGATGTGGTTATGAACGGCACGACTACGGGCAACGGTTTTCAGGGTCTTGGCGAGTGGGTCGATGCCATGAGCAGGTCCGAAAAGCCTTCGTTGGAAAAGTGGCAGTACCTGGCGGCCGGGGAGGCCCTGCGGATTTACGACCACTTTAGCAAGCGTCCCGACCAGGTAAAGGAGCTTGCCGCCGATGTGTCCCTGATGCGTGTCGCCCTCGCGGTGATCGACGCTGAGGAGCGCGAGGCGTTGGAATGCGATCTTGAGAAGCTGCTCGCTTCGTGCGAGTAGTCGCCGACTGCTTCTCTTTCCTTTCTTTTCTCAAGCGGCATGGATGCCGCTCAACCGCCCTGCGTGAGTTTTTGTCCGCACGGGATGATATTCAACACATGCAACAACTAAATCGGAGGTTTGACCATGGCTACGTGGGAACTGAGCTGTCAATCGAATCCGTCGTCTGCGAGCGACAAGGAACTTGTCCCCTATCTTGCGCGCCAAAAGGCGATGCGCGAGTTTTTTGAGCGTGCGCTGTTTGTCCCCCAGGACCAGAACGACGCTAAGGATCAGGACAACAACGGCCTGTACTTTTTGGGTGCCACGACGGGCTCGGGCAAAAACTACACGGCCGAACAGGTCACGGCGGACCTGATCGCCGGTGGCTGGGATGAGTCGGGCTGTTTTAACAAGTGTCCCGGCCGCCGTACCTTGGTGTTTGTTGTTCCGGGTAAAGACAATCGCGACAACTATGTTGCAAGCGTGCGTGAATTGTTGGCTGGCCAGGGCATGAGTTGTGATGAAGCGGCACGCATGGTGTTCGATCTTCCGCGTGCTGGGGAGAACATCACAAACTGGATTGACACCGCGTTTGGCAAGGGCAGCATGAGGCCGCGTGACATTCCTTGCCCCTTTGGAGCGAAGGACGAGGTCGTTCTTCGCGACATTATGCACGCGTGGAACAGCGCGATGGAGATCGCTGATGATCTTTTGGGCATTTTGGACAAGAAGGAGCGTCTGGGAAGTGTCGTCGACCGCCTCACTCCAGGGCTGTGGGATAAGCTGGCGTTGGCAGACGCGAGCTTACGCCGAGCGGTGAGTCGTGGACGTCAGAGCATCACGCATGGCTTTGAGGTGATTCCCCAGATTTGGCCCTCGGCATTGCTTAACGATAAGCGCATGCCGCATGCGATCGCGTGCACGCCGCAAAAACTCGTCAATAGAATCGATACGGTGACGGGCGCGGGTGTCGTGTTCTTTAACGCAACGGTTGCCGACGAGTGCCTGTTTATCTTTGACGAGATCGACCATGCGAAGGCCGACATGCTGTCGATGCTGGCGGCGGACCATATGAAATTCCAGCCCGATGAGATGCTGCGCATCCTTGACCGTCATTTTAATGGTGGCGTGGTGGATCCTTTGCTGCTGGGAAATCGAGACCAGTGGATGGCGGTCTATACGCACGCCTCAACCTCGGACGAGCACGAGGGGTCAAATGCGGCAACGGGCAAGGTTTCGCGAGCGAGTGTCGAGGAGACTGCCGAAGAGATTGCCAAGGGCGCCCAGCGTATTCAAAAGATGATTGCTGCGTGTATTCAGGATATGGAGCTGCAGCAGCCTTTTGCCCTGTCTGACGAGGCGAAAGACGAGCAGCTTGCCGGTCGTCGCCTGTTTGGCAACGACGATGTCTCGGTGGGCGATGGCCTGTCGAAACCCTTGCGCTATGAGTTCGATGCTCGCCGCAACCGCAATATGATTACGTCATGTGGGGCGGACGAGCAGCAGACCGTTAACAAGGCGGTGCGACGTGCGCGCGGCCTCGTCAGGATGGTGGTGGGCCATCTTGCCCGCTGCGCCACGCTTATGGACAAGCTGTACTACGGCAGCATTTCGTACAAGGACGATCTTTCGCGCAAGAACATCATCGATGCTCTGGGTGTTAGGAACGAACAGACCAACGAGAAAAACTTCTGGAATTCGTTGATGCTGGCGCTGTTCTTTAAGGATCGCAAGAACGACGAGATCGATGCCGTTGACGATTCGATATACGCACGCGGTGTTAACTACCTGGTGATGGAAACGACCATCGACCATATGTTAACCACGTACCTGACCAATCATGGCATTGAGCGCATGCCCGAGGCGTATCTGGCGTCCATTGCCGCCAAGGCTCCCTGCGTATGTATGAGCGCCACCTGGAATGCGCCGACCATTAAGAACTTCGACCTGGATTATCTGGACGAAGTGCACGGCGTGGTTCGTAAAGATGCTTGGATTGGCGAGCTCAACCAGGAGATCGTGCGACAGACCAGGCTGTTCAACAAGCAGGCGGCAACGGTGTATGACGTCGACGTCGTTTGGGTCGACGAGTCCAAGAAGCTTGCCGGCATGGCGGCCGTGGCCGGCGGCGCCTATGGCGGCGGTATCGTGTCGCCCGACGAGGTGTACGAGCGTGCGATGGAATTCTTTGACCAGATTGGCGTGAGCGAAGGGCTTGCGGTGTGCCTTCGCCGAAAGATCGCCGACAGGGTGACCACGAGCGATGCCGAAAGCATCGAGTTTGAACTAAAGCGTCTGAGCAAGACGCTCGTTGCCGTGAGCGCCTGGGCGCGTGGCGTGGCGCGCAGTGAGCAGCAGGCGGGAGCCATCTTTACGACACGACACATGGGAAACCATGGCGACTTTAATAGTTTGGCGCTGGATCTTGCCCGAGAAATCGTTGCCGAACTGGTGATTAGGAACGTTAAGCACCCCGAGGCGTCGTACGAGAAGTCGCTCGAGGAGGCCAAGGATATGGTTCCGTGCTTTAATGCCTCCGGCTGGGAGGAGGGCTGGCGCGCCGCTCAGGAACGTCTGAAGAATGGCGAGCGGACCCTGGTGTTTATCAACCTTGCCGCTGGTGGCTTTTCCAAGAATCTTAAATACGAGGTGCCGGAGAGCCTGCGTGACGCGGTGCGCCAGGTCGATTGTGGTTTTGACAACGCTGAGCGACACCCCAAGATGGACCTCGATTTTTTGTACGTGGAGTCGCCTACGAGCCGTTTGACCTGGGGAGTCGATATTAGCTCAAAGAAGTTTGACCAGCAGGCACTGCTTGGCGTGGTCGAACAGGAGGAGCTCGTGGCGCGCGGCGAGATTCCGTTTATCCAGAAGCGCCATCGCGTGCGCACGGTACTGGCGGGCGTCGGTGGAAAACTGCCGGTGCGCGACACCCTCTCTTACCAGGTCGAAGGCGCTCGCATCGTGGCGCAGGCCGTGGGTCGCTTGATGCGTACGAGCGTAAAGATGCCGCACGTGCAGGTGATGCTCGATCGCGAAATCACCGCCGATTGCGATTTTTCGTTCTTGCACGATTTGCCGATGGGCTACGAGCTGGAGCAGGTGGTTGGCGCCTGTGCGGCCGTCAACAATCACATGGCGGACAAGAAGCAGCACGCTGCCAGCAAGCAGCAGAACCTTGCTGCCTTTAGGAATAACCTGGCGAAAGAGAAGCACGAAAAGCTGGCGTGGAAGGTTACCTCGTTCGATGCGCGCGAGGAAGATCTGGCCGCTTTCGATGACGAGCGCGATTTTTATCTGCATCATTTTTGCCTGCCATGGGAGGATCTCGCGCATTATCCTGCACGCAAAAGCTCTGCGCTGCACATGCCGTTCGCTGCGAGTGGCTATGCGTATGCGCAGGGCGGAGCGTGCAAGGTGCCGCATTTTTGGTTCCCCAGCTACGACGGTGAGCCTGTCGAGCAGATTGCCGCCCGTCTGGAGGAGCGCTGTCGCTATAACGAGGGCTTTAAGGGCGCAAAGGTTCGCCAGGTAAGCCAGACGGCGGCCCGTGTGCCCGAGCTGTTGTCGATTCGGGAGGTGCGCGAGCGTTGGTCGCGCGACGGGGTGCCCGCGATGCTGCAACCGGCGGCGACGGCGCACATGACGCCCTATATGTTCCAGGCGGTGTATCTGGGAGAACTGGGAGAGTCTGCCGGTAGGGCCATCTTCGAGGCGTATTACGATGGCCGGTATTTGCTTGCGCGTGGTGACGCTGCCCATGCCGAGACGGGCGGCGATTTTGAGGTGCTCGATGCCGCCGGCAACAAGACCGGGGTGTGGATCGACTTTAAGCACTATCGCATCGGCGCCTACGAGGCCTACAGGCGCAGCGGCGGCGAGACTACGGACGCAGAGCGCTTTAAGGCAAAGGCTCAAAAAGTCGGGGCGAAGCGGCTGCTGATCGTCAATGTTTTGGCTGACGAGGCGGCGCTGGAGCTCCGCCAAAAGCCAATCGATGACGAGGGGATGGTGTTCTCCTTCCCCTATATGGCAACTGATGGAGCAATCAACCTGGAGATGATGGAGGCGATCGGCCGTGCAATCGAAGCATAACCAGCCGTGTGGTCTGGGAGACATCGCTGTGTCCGAGCTCGTATTGCAGCTCGATGCCGCGGCTGCCGAGAAGCGCTACTCGGTCTTTTGGTGCAACGTCGGCGATGCGGACAAGCATGCCGTGGCAAACTTTATGGTCGATGTGTGCCAGACAGGTAAGGTCGTCGCGCTTACGCAGCTCGAGGACAACCGCGTCTTTCTGATGGTCAAGGCGGGCGCGCAGACGGGTGACCTGAGCGCTTCGCTCGACCATGAGCAAATGGTTCCGATTAAAACTCATTGGAACGAGCTGGATGATTACATCGCATTGCGTCTGCTGTTCAACTCGTGCTCGCAATTTGAGGGGATCGAGGACGAGATTCCCAATGATACGGGGCACTTGTATGTTGTAAGCGCCAAGGGTGCTCGCCGCGACGCCATTGAGGAAGCTGGAACGGGCCCTGCCAAGATTGAGACGGTCGAGACCGTTATCAACGAGGATTGCACCTTCGAACTTAAGATCCGAACGTTTACCAAGCGACGGGTGCTCATCGGTCGTGCGGCAGGCGACAAGAAGGAGCTCGAGAAGATTAACAGCCAGGTTGGTTACAGGCTGTCGCCCGTGGCTTCGGTGGTGCTGGCTCACGGACAACGTGACGAGTACATCCTGCGCCGCACCAAGGGCGATAAGCCGTCCAAGCGCCGTGATCTTACGTTTTCGGCCCAAGCGGAAAAGGTCGCCTATACCAAGAAGGGCATCCTGTACCGAGAGCTGCAGATTCTTGAGCGTCGGTACAGCGATTTTGCCCAGGTGTCGCTCAGAGAGTATCCGCGTAAGAGCTTCTACGAGGTTTTGAAAAGCGAGCAATATGCCCGCGTGGTTGCGGAACGTTCGGTGGGGCAGCGGGTCGTGGTGTCGTTTGCGCGCAAAGGGCTTGCCGGGGTCGCGCGCAAACTCGCCGATCGACTCAGCGATACCTCCTGGGATGTGCGCGCGTCGTATGACGGCAGAGTTGTTGATCCGTTGGCTTGGAATCTGGTTGTTGTGCCTAACGAGGTTGCCGAGAACGATGGCTATGCCCTGCACGCTGGGGTGGTGGAACAGCATGTGACGCCGGATGTGTGCGAGCCGCTGTTTAAGGCGGCGTCGAATGCAAAGGTGCGCGGCGCACAGGAGGGGATCCTGAGGGCCATGCTCAAAGAGCTGCTGGTTAAGCAAGATGTTGCCGACGGACGGGTGAGGGCGTTTGACCTTGGCTCTTTTGGCGTTGGGTCGGTGACGGTCTGCGGCGTGGTCAATGTTCCGCGTAAGGAGAAGGATAAGGTTGAGCTGGATGAGCGCCTTGCGACGTTGACGATCGGTGCGGACGGGGCCATGGACTACGCCTCACATCCGATCGAGGACGGTCCCGTGGACGAGATGGAGCTTGAGCTGCTGACGGTCGAGGGTAAGCTCGACAAGGACGCCTATATCTTTGACGTGCGGGCGGGCGGACGCGCTATGCTCGCACGCGTGCGGGATACGGGCTTGACGACCTTCTCTAGCGACTTCGTGAACTTGGTGCGCGATTACCAGCTTACGGGTAAGGCGGGTCGTAAGAAGGAGTTTTTCGAGAGTTACAACTCGCCCTATTACGGCATTGGAACGTTCGAACGCGCAGGGATGACCTGCTACTTTGTCGGCGTCAACAACGGCACCAAAGAGGACCTGGCGACGGCGATTCATGTGCGCTCGATTGAGGTGCTCGAAGGCGACGATCTGTCCGAGCTGCTGGTTCAGCTGGTCAATGTGGGGCTTTCGCGCCACGGAGCTCCCTCCAGGTGGCCGATTCCGGTGAAGTATCTCAACGAATGTGCCGCGCGTGAGGGCGCGGCGGGGGAGCCTGGTATTTGCTCGTGAGGAAACAGATTAGCTATAAGCGCTAGAAAAATAAAAATGTTCTTGCAACATGCAAGCAGAGCGCATATACTACAGTCATAGCGTATGAGATGGGGTCTCTAAAAGAGGCCAAGCACAGCAATTTGAGTTTATGTGGACGGGACTTGAGCATGAGCACCAGCAATTTCTCCTTTAACAACGGCAATATCGATTTCATTAATCTCGAGACCATTTATGGCCGTACTGACCGTTCTCGCACAGAGAACTGGCCTGTATGCCTAGGTGAAGAGGCGCCAAGTGGCGAAGATCTCGAGTATTTGGATGAGATTGAGCGCGAGCGGAACTATGAGTTTGGCTTTTGCGAATGCCAGGTTCGCCGCGATTCAAATCGCTCAATTTAATTACCCCGTTATCACCTCTTTTTAATGGGGCAAGTTGGATCGACTATCTGTGTCAAACAACGGCTCACCGTGGGAAGGAATCGACAATGAGCAAGAATATGAACAAGGACATGGACGGCAAGGCTTTGGGTAAGGCCAAGGCGGCTGGACGCGTGGTGACGGTTGCTGCGGCGACGATTGCCATGACGGGCGGCTCGATGCTGTCGCCCCTGGTCGCGGTGGCACAGGATGCGGATGGCGTTGGCGCCACGGGTGCAACGGCTGCGGTGATGTCGCCGCTGACGAGTACTGCGGCCGCCGGTACTGGCGCGGGTGCCGTGTCTGCAGCGCAAAAGGTCGCCGACCTGCAGGCTGCAGTTGATGCGGCGCGCGCTAAAGCTGCTACCGCCAAGGCCGATCTGGAAGCGGCTGCCGCTCCCTACGATGCTGCCGCCGTCAACCAGCAGCAGGCGCGGGGCGCCTATGACGCGGCCCGCGGTGCGAGCGATAGCGCGGCCTCCGCTGCTTCGGCCGAGCTGGAAAAGCAGCTGGGCGCTGCGCAGGACAAGGCCGATCAGGATGTCAAGGCGTTTGAGGACGCTCAGGCTGCGCTCGATGCTGCCAAGAAGGAGCTGGCGGACAAGGATGAAGCCCTGACTGCTGCCCAGAGGGCATCCCGTGATGCCCAGTCTGCGCTTGAGGCCGCACAGGCTGCTGCATCCGATGCTACGCCCGAGGCTGTAGCTGCCGCCCAGGCTGCCGCAGGGCAGGCTGCGAGTGACCTGGAACAGGCGAAGCAGCAGGTCGTTGATGCGCAGGCCAAGCTCTCGGATGCTCAAGACGCTGCCACTGCCGCCGCTGCCAAGCAGCAGGACGCGCAGGGCAAGCTTTCGGCAGCTCAGCAGGCAAAGGCCGCGGCAGATGCGGACGTGGATGCCGCGCAGACGAGCTATGACGCGGCCAAGGCCGATCTGGATCGAGCCGAGCAGGGCGCCGCGGGCCCGGAGTACGAGGCCGCCAAGGCAAAGGTGGCTGCTGCGTCCGAAGCGCTGACGGCCGCCAAGGCCGCGCAGTCGAAGTGCGAGAGCGAGCTTGCTGCCGCTGAGCAGGACGTTGCCGCCGCCGAGGGCGAGGTTCAGACTGCTCAGCAGGCAGTTGCCGATCAGCAGCAGGCCGCTGCCGATGCCCAGTCAAAGCTGGATGCCGCCGCTGCTGCCAAGACCGCTGCCGACGCCGCTCTTGACCAGGCCAAGACCGATCATGCCAGTGCGCTCACGGAGCTGGCCGATGCCCAGGCCAAGCTTTCGGCGGCCAAGGACGAGAAAGACGCTGCCGACAAGGCGCTCGATCAGGCGACGGCTCAAAAGCAGCAGGCCGACCAGGCTGTGGCTCAGGCCCAGGCCAAGCTCGATGCCGCTCAGGCAACGGCGAATGCATCGGCGGAGAACTACCGCCAGGGTGCTATCGCGTTCTTTAAGAGCGTGGGCGCCAACGACGCGGCAAATATCATCCTCAACTGCAAACTCGCTAGCTACAACAAGGTGGGCGAGGAGGCCGATGCGACGAGCCTGGCCAACATGAAGCAGGCGGTCGTGTGGCTCAAGGCGTGCAACGAGTATCGCGCGAGCGTTGGCCTGGGTGAGCTCAAGGTGACGTATGCCATGATGGCGACCGCCATTGCCGATGCGAACTTCTCCGATACGAAGGTCGCGCACGCTCAGCAGTTTAACGTGGGCGAGAATGTGGCGTGGAACTACGGAAGCAATCCGTTTAAGCAGTGGGTCGATCAGGAGAAGGCCGTCTTTGACGCTGCTGCCGCCTCGCTGGGCGCGACGGGCCTTACGGGAAAGGCCGCTTACGATTTTTATACGGCGCATAGTTCCGAGATTGATACCTACGCCGCGAAGCATGGTGATTCGGTCGGCCATTACATCAACGTAATCGATCCCAGCTACACCGTGACGGGCATGGGCGTTTGCACGCGTGGGACGCTGTACGGTCGGAGCACGCAGGCGCAGACATTCGTATATTCTGGTCGATGGTACGAGCCGTACAACGTCAATCCGATGACGGTTGCTGAGTATGAGGTTGCGTTGAACGCGTGGTGCGACTCTTTGGCAAATCCCGAGCAAGGCGTGGATGCGGCGCGCAAGGAGCTTACTGCGGCGCAGGGCGTTGCCAACGATGCCGGCAACAAGGTGGACGCAGCATCGCAAACCGCTGCGGCAAAGCAAGCCCAGGTTGAGCGCGCTGCCGCCAACATCGATGCCGCGGCCACCAAGGTCTCGGAAGCCCAGGCCGCCGTGGCGCAAAAGCAGGCTGCAGCTGACGCCGCCGCGCGTGCCGTCAGCGATGCTCGCGCCGATTTGAGCGCTGCCAACGACGCTGTTGCGGCAGCGCAGGACGCCGTGGCCGCCAAGTCTGGCGAGCTCGACATTGCCAAGGGCAAGGTGGCTGCTGCCAAGCGCGCGCTGGACGCCGCTCGTGCCGGCGTTGGCGACAAGCAGGATGCACTTGCCGCGGCTCAGGATGAGCTGGCGGCGTACTCAGCCGATATCGTCACTGCTCAGCGTGCGTTTGATGCGGCATCGTCTGTGCTCGAAGACGCCCGTGCCAATCAGCGCGAAGCGGAGGCTGAGCTCGCTGTTGCCCAAGGCGATGCCAATCAGGCAGATATCGATGCTGCTGACGCTCAGGCGGAGCTCGATATGGCCCAGCAAGTTGCGAGCGATGCCGGTGCCGCCGTGGCAACGGCTCAGACAAAGTCTGATGCGGCTGCCGCCCGTGCCGCCCAACTTAAGAATGCCGCCGCAGCACTTGCTCAGGCTACTGAGGACAAAGCCGCTGCCGATGCCGCGCTCGATGCTGCAGAGGTGGCCGTGAGCGATGCCGAGTACGACGTGGTGGAGGCTGACAATGCCGTGACGGATGCGGCTGCCGCCCGCTACGCCTCTGCCGCCGCGGTCGCCCGCCTGCGCAGGATTGATCTTGCCGAAGCCATCGTCAACGGCAGCGCTGACGATGCAGACGAGGCGCTCAATGCCAAAATCGCTGCGGCTCACGATGCTGCCGAGCACGTCGCAGCCGCCAAGGCCGAGCTCGATGCCGCCGTGGCTGCGGCGGATGCTGTGGCGCCGGCATACTTGGAGGCGCTTGCAAACTACACTGCCGCCAAGGCCGAGCTCGACCAGGCTATTGTCGAGCTCAACGCCGAGATTGCTCGCCAAGAGGCCGCCGAACGCGGGAATGGCGAGCAGGCCCAGCCCGCCACACAAGTGACGTACCAGGCCAAACATGCGGTGGCAAAGACCGAGGCCGCGACTCAGCAGACGGCGATGCCTGCTACGGGCGATGCGTCCGACCTGCTGGGAGAGACCTTCGTTATCGGTGGCACGGTCCTGGTAGCCGCCGGTGTCTTCCTGTCCGATAAGCGCCGCCAGCTGACCCGTTAGGGACAGAAGGAAAGCGGACCATTTTCGGCGTGCACCGCAAGGGCGAGAAGGTCCCTCGCGGTGCACGCCGCCTTTTTCTTCAAGAGCGATTAAGGAGGGACATATGCAAATTAGAGGAGAGGCCGCGATTGCCTGCGGCTTCATGGCGGGCCTGGCAACGGGATTGCTGTTCGATGGGTGTTTCGACAGCTATATCAATCGATTCCGCGATTCTGATTTTTCGAGAGGCAAGCCTTGGAAAACAGCGTCGGCTCATCGAGAAGCGACCGCGCCCATCGAGCCCCGCAGTGTGGATACCTCAAAAATCAAGGTAACCGTCACCAAGAACGGCAAGATTTACCACCGTTCTGCGGGATGCAAAAACTTGTCCCGAAACGCCATTAAAACGAGCGTGCCATTGGCAACCGCACTCAAGCGAGGCAAGACGCCCTGCCCAACATGCTGCCCGCCAACAGTGTGCTCGATCTAGTTTTTTGGGTGTTTGATCCGTTTGGATGGAAGAACGAAGGGTAAGCCCTAAGGGATACAGATGCCGGCCCGGCCTGCAATTTCTTCCATTGATTTGTCCAGAGTCGCACAGCACGGAGGTGTTGTTTGATGTCTATTTTCGTTACCGGAGACGTTCACGGTGTTGCCGAGTATGGGGCGAGTCGCTTCTCGTCGCGCGTTTGGCCATTGGGTCGAACGCTGACGCGCGATGACGTTGTCATCGTTGCCGGCGACTTTGGCTTTATATGGAGCGGCTCGAACACCGACAAATACTGGCTCGACTGGTTTGAGTCCAAGCCCTGGACCACGTGTTTTGTCGACGGCAATCACGAGAACCATCATCTGCTGGCGGGGCTGCCAATGCGTGAGTGGAACGGGGGCCTCGTTCACGAGGTTCGCCCGCACGTGCTGCACCTGATGCGCGGCGAGGTGTTCGACATCACGGGGACCACGGTGCTCGCCATGGGTGGCGCCGCGAGCCATGACAAACAGTGGCGTCAGGAGGGAAAGACGTGGTGGCCCGAGGAGATGCCGAGTGAGCGCGAGACCAAACACTGTCGCGCCTCGCTCGATCGCGCGGGCTGGAAGGTCGACTATGTTGTGACGCACGAGGCGCCGGTCGATTTGGCTGACGAGCTGTGCATGGAGTGCAATCGCGAGTTCTACGACGATTCGCTGCAGGCCTTTTTGGGCGAGCTCGACGGGCGGCTCGACTACCGCACCTGGTTCTTTGGCCATTACCATGACGATGAATGGCGCGATGACAAGCATCGCCTTATCTACCAAGATATCGTGCCGATCGAAGCGCGATGTGCCGATGGGCAGGATGAGACGGCGAGTGACTATTTTGAGCAAGAGCGTTAGGAGGTCCCCATGATCTGGTTTACCAGCGATACCCACTTTGGGCACGAGAACATGCTGCGGCTCGCCGACAGGCCTTGGTCGACTGTTGGGCAGATGAACGACGCCATGGTCGCTAGCATTAATAGCAAGGTCGCTGCGGATGACGAGCTTTACATTTTGGGTGACTTCAGCTTTAAGATGACGGTCCAAGATGCCTACGAGCTGCGCAAAAGCATTGCATGCAAGCGCATCCATCTGCTGCCCGGCAACCACGATAAAGACTGGACGCAGCCTGCGGTGGCGGATGCTTTTATCGTCGAGCCGCCCATTTGCGTGCTCAAGATCGACCGTCAGAAAATCGTGCTGAGCCACTATCCCATGGTCGACTGGCAGGGTATGTCGCACGGCGGCTGGCATTTGCACGGGCATATCCACAGCTGTGGCGACGCGTATAACAAGTTCAACCTTCGGCAGGGGCTGCTGCGCTACGACGTGGGCGTGGACGCCAACGGCTACGCCCCGGTGAGCCTGGAGGAGCTCAGGTCGTGGTTTGCACAGGTAGACGAGCCGGTGTGTTGCGTTAAGTGGCCGTGGTGGGTCAACGCCACGGGCGACGAGCAGGTCGAGCGCGATCTCGAAACCTATAAGAGGGAAGTGGTGATCCGATGACGGTCTATGTGACGGGCGACGTCCATGGCGGCGCTGACATGCAAAAGCTGCGCGATTGGGATCTTGGGGAAAGCCTGACGAGCGACGACTATCTCATCATTGCCGGCGACTTTGGCCTTCCGTGGGATTTCTCTGCCGAGGAGTGCGCCGACATCGCTTGGCTGGAGTCGCGCCCCTATACCGTGCTGTTCGTCGACGGCAACCACGAACGTTTCGACCACTGGGCGGAGCGACCCATGGAGTTGTGGCACGGCGGACTGACACAGCGCCTGTCGGACACCTCGCCCATACGGCGCCTGACGCGCGGCGAGGTTTTTGAACTCGACGGCTCAACGGTCTTTACCATGGGCGGCGCCACGAGCGTGGACAAGGAATACCGCATTCCGTATTCCAGCTGGTGGCCGCAGGAGTTGCCGGACGAGCGCAACTTTGAGGAGGCACGGACGAAGCTCGACAGCGTGGGCTGGAAGGTCGACTACGTGGTCACCCACACCTGCTCTACGCGCATGCTTTCGCCCACGCTCTATCCGGCGCCCGGCTGGAATTGCCCCGCCGTCGATCGACTTACGGCATTTTTTGACGAGTTGGAAGACCGCTTGGACTACAAGCGCTGGTACTACGGGCATTTTCATCGGGATGCCAACCCGACCGAGCGCCATACCGTGCTCTACGACTGCATCGTTCGCCTGGGCGACGAACTCCAGCCTTGGGATGTTGCGTAGGGGTGGGGCGTATTTGGCTACTCGGCCGTTACAGCGATGTTCTCTCGGTGCGCGCGGATAACATCCCAGCTAAAGTGCTCGACCAGCCGCTCGGCAGAGCGCGGCGTGGTGTCCGGCGCGATGCCCGTTTGCCCGGCGAGCCAGCCCAGCAGCGCTTCGGGCGTGCCAAAGCGGGCGCGGAGTTCGCCCAGGTCCAGATCGCGGTCTCGTTTGGAAAGGCGGCGGCCGTCCGGTGCCATGAGCAGCGGAATATGTGCGTAGTGCGGCGTGGGCAGTCCCAACAGGTGCTGCAGATAGATCTGGCGCGGTGTGGACCCCAGCAGGTCGCATCCGCGCACGACCTCGGTGACGCCCATGGCAGCGTCGTCGACCACCACGGCTAGCTGATAGGCAAAAACGCCGTCGCTGCGGCGCACCAAAAAGTCGCCGCACTCGGTGGCGAGTGCTTCGCATTGGGCGCCGTACGTGCGATCCACAAATTCGATCACGTCGTCTGCGAGGTCGTCGACGGTGGGCACGCGCAGACGTGTGGCCGGGGCGCGCAGGGCGCTGCGGCGGGCCACCTCCTCGGCCGAAAGACTTCGGCAGGCGCCACGGTAGATGGGCGTGCCGTCGCTCGCGTGCGGTGCACTCGCGGCGTGGAGCTCGGCGCGTGTGCAAAAGCAGGGATAGGTGAGGCCGGCGTCTTTCAGCCGGCGCAAGGCGCTCTCGTACAGGTCTAGGCGGTCGTGCTGGTAGTAGGGGCCTTCGTCCCACTCCAGCCCCAGCCAGGCCAGGTCGTCAATCAATTGGGCGGCAAGTTCCGGGCGCTTGCAGCGATCGTCCAGGTCCTCAATGCGTAACACGATGCTGCCGCCCTGGCTGCGGGCCGAAAGCCATGCGCACAGGCAGCTGAACACGTTGCCCAGGTGCATACGGCCCGAGGGCGACGGGGCGAAGCGCCCCACGACGGGCGCGGGAGCGGCCGGCGTCGTTGGCGCGTCGGCGGCGGTTGTTGCTATGTTGCGTGCGTTGATGTCCATGCGGACGAGTATAGCGCGGGGCGTGGTGGGGGAGACGCTGCCGTGGCCTGCAAGTTGCTGAGGCCACACGTTGCGCGTGCCGGACCACCGGCTCGGCGCCTTAATCGTCGTCAATCAATCTAGCCTTCAAACGACAGAAACCCCGGCAGCTCTTCGCAACTGCCGGGGTTTCCGCGGAAAAGGGGGACATGATCCTCAAGCGGACGGCAAAGGGGCAAACCGTTTTCGCTCAACTGCTTTATGCCCCTCAACTGGCGGCTCAATCAGCGCATGCCGCGCCCACACAAAGCCGCTACACCTGTGATGGAGCTATGAAGTGGTATCTATTGCCGGAGCGGGCTATGCCAAGGAGTGTCCCAGATTGCCGGCAGATAAGGAACGTCCCCAGGTGCCGGCGGCGGGCGTGACTTTTGTCCCGTTTTGACGCTCCGCTGACCTAGATGTTCGTCACATGAACTCGCAAACGTGGGACAATGACGCTACTGGTACCACAGACAAAGGATGTGCCTATGAACGCCCCCGTTGCCCAGCCCTGTCGGCAGCGCCGCCTGTTTGCGCGGTTCGCTTCCGTCTGCGCACTCGTCGCGCTTGCGTTGTTGCTGCTGCCTGCCGTCGCGCACGCCGACGGCTACTCCATGAGCCAAACCTATATCGGTGCCACGGTTGAGGCCGATGGCTCGCTGACCGTTGTCGAGGGACGCCAGTTCGATTTCGACGACGACATTAACGGCGTGTATTGGGATATCAATACAGGCTCTAACCAGCAAGGCGGCTCGGTGGTCGTCAATGTGCTGAGCGTCGAGGAAGACGACACTGCGTTTAACAAGGTCGACAGCGCAAACAAAGGCGACGACGGCGTTTACACGGTGGAGCAGTCCGACGACGGCGTAAAGATTAAGGTGTTCAGCCCCCACGAGAGCGGCGACAGCGCAATCTACTACGTGAGTTATTCCATGACCGGTGCGGTTATGAACTGGGCCGATACCGCCGAGCTCTACTGGAAGTTCGTGGGTGACGGCTGGTCGGCGGATTCCGATGACGTCGAGATGGAAGTCTACTTTGCAAATGCCGCTGCCGGGACGGCTGCCGTCAAGGGCGATAACTTCCGCGCATGGGGCCACGGCCCACTGACGGGCGACGTGTCGCTCGATGCGGACGAGCCCATGGTCACCTATACCATTCCCTGCGTGCATGAGGGCGAATTCGCCGAGGCACGCATCGCCTTCCCCAGCGACTGGGTGCCGCAGCTTGCCGTCTCGGGCGAAAAGCGCATGTCGACGATTCTGAGCGAAGAGAAGGAATGGGCCGACGAGGCCAACGCTCGCCGCGCTCACGCTCGCATGATTGCCAATGCGCTTGCCGTGCTAAGTGTTGTCGCGGCGGTGGCCTTTACCGGCACAATCGTTGTGCTCAAGCTGCGCCGCCGCAAGCCCAAGCCGCTTTTCCAGGACGAATATTTCCGCGATGTGCCTTCGGCCGACCATCCCGCCGTGCTTTCGGCCCTCATGAGCTGGAACGACGTGCCCGATCAGGCATATATCGCCACGCTTATGAAGCTCACCGACGACCGCGTGATCAAGCTGGAAGAAGCGACCGAGACCAAGAAGAAGGGTCTGCTCCGTCGCGAAAAAGAGGAGCAGACGTATCGCATCACAGTGACCGACGAGGCCTGGAAGGCTGCCAAGAAGGACGGCATCGATCGCGATGTGCTCAAGGTCTTCTTCGCCGGCGTTAAGCCCGATAAAGACGGCGTCCGTTCACGCACGTTTAGCGAGCTGGAGGAGTATGCCAGCGAGCGTACTGAATCTGTTGGCAACAAGCTCGAGGACTATCAAAGCACGGTTAAGGGCAAGCTGGAGACGCGCGAGCTTATCGCCTCGGACGGCACCATCGCCCTGGTTGCCGGCTTGGTTCTCGGCATCATCATCGTCTTTGGCATTCTGGGCTCTCTGATCTATACCGACTTTGCGGACGTCAACGTCGGTGCCGCTATGATCTCGATCCCCGTCACGATCGTGGGCTTTGTCCTGAGCTGCACCTTCCGCCGCTACACGCCGGAGGGCGCCGAGGTGGCGGCTCGCTGCAAGGCGCTCAAGCATTGGCTCGAGGACTTTACGCGTCTGAAGGAGGCCGTCCCCAGCGACCTGATCTTGTGGAACAAACTGCTGGTGATGGGCGTTGCCCTGGGCGTTTCGAAAGAAGTGCTGCGACAGCTGGCCGAGGCCGTGCCTGCGGACCTGCGCAACAGCGACGATTTCTACGACAGCTACCCCTGCTACTGGTGGTATTACCATCACTACGGCAACGAGTCCCCGCTCGATTCGTTCAACGATGTGTACCACGAGACCATCCGCGAGCTGGCTTCGAGTTCCGATAGTTCGAGCGGTGGCAGCGGCGGCGGCTTTTCCGGTGGCGGCGGTGGCGGCGTCGGCGGAGGCGGCGGCGGAACGTTCTAGCGAGCGCTTGCTTTGGGGTGGATCTTTCTGGGCGGTTGCCAGGGAAGATTCATCCCATTTTTGTGCATCGAAACGGGTCAAACTTTCCGCTGAGGACCTTCGCACAAGGGGCAGTGGACAAAAAATACCAAATATGAGTACTGTTGCTGCGTTGGTCACATATGTTTGCACATAATAATGGGCTCCTAATGAGAGTACTCCTCGTTAGGAGCCCATTTTATTGAACATTTGGGGAGTTACGTCAGCTCGTGCAGCTGGTCGTCATGCCTATAAGCATCAAAAATGCCCCGAATCGCTGCTACTAAAAAGGTAACAGTACTCATATTTGATGTATTTTGACCACGGCTATCTACAAACCCCCTAGGCCACTCATTGGGGACAGACTTAAATGACTAGTTGTTGGGGATCAGTCATTGGGGACGTTCTTAAATGACTAGGTGTGGCTGCTTGGGCTAGGCTGTTAGGTCGAGTTCGTAGAGAAAGCTTTCGCGCGGCATGTCGTGACGACGCTCTTCGCGGTTGGCGCGGTGCGTGGCCGTGCGCTTAAAGCCGTGCAACTCGTAGAACTTCCACGAGCAGTTGGAGTCGGTGTACAGGTGCGCCCTTGTCGCCCCGCGCGAGGACAGGTACGAGACCGCGGCATCAAGCAACACTGAGCCTACACCCAGGCCGTGGACATCGGGATCGACGGCGAGCAGCGTGACTTCGTTGTCGTGCGGCAACGGGCTGCTCTCGAGCAGGCGGTTGTTGGTTCGGATGGTTGCACGCACAAACGAGAGATACTCGGCGCAGACATCGGGCTCCAGCTCACGCATCTGCGATAGCAGCGCGCGTTCGGTATCCATCCAATGTTCCTTAACGGTGGCGCCGGAGCTCTGTCCTGCGCGTGCAAGCGCAATGCCGCGCGCCTCGCCGTCAATCACCGCAACCTGCGAAAACGTCGATGACGAAAGGCAATAGGCGAGGTCGCACGCGGCCTCAAGGCGGTTGTACTCATCGTTATCCGAATTGTTATGCCAAAGCTGCTGCAGAATCAGCGCGATGGCGTCGAAGTCTTCGGTATCAAACGGTCGGTAGAGAACCCGCGAGACCATGGTGCCTCTTTCTTTTGCGGATGCATATCGAGCACAGTTCTACCACGCTATTGGCATCTAATTATGGTGCCCCTGTGTTCCATGAACTCACCGTGCCCGGTGCCGTGCCCATCCCCTCCGCTCGCAAACTTTTTCTGCACATGCGCTCGTTGCGGGGTGCATCGATGCGCTCGATGCGCTACATTGAATCAGTATTTTCAATGCCGCTGCGCGAGCGCTGCAGATCGACGTATCACCGACTCACAGAGCACGGCGGCGTACCAGACAGGAGGACTGCATGGGATCTGATGTGAAGATCGCACGCGCGTTGATCTCGGTTACCGATAAGACGGGCGTCGTCGATTTCGCACGGACGCTGGTTGACGACTTTGGCGTCGAGATCATCTCTACGGGCGGCACGGCTCGTGCCATCGAGGACGCGGGCGTTCCCGTAACCCCCATCGAGGAGTTTACGGGCTATCCCGAGATGATGGACGGCCGCGTCAAGACGCTGCATCCCAAGGTTCACGGCGCGCTGCTTGCCCGTCGCGATTCCGAGCAGCACATGCAGGAAGCCGCTCAGCACGGCATTAAGCTGATCGACCTGGTCGTCGTCAACCTGTACGAGTTCGAGAAGACCGTTGCCAACCCCGAGGTCACCTTTGCGGATGCCATCGAGCACATCGACATCGGTGGCCCCTCCATGCTGCGCTCCGCTGCTAAGAACGCCGCGAGCGTTACCGTCATCTCCGACCCGGCCGACTACGATGCCGTCCTGGCCGAGATGCGCGAGACTGGCGGTTGCACCACGCTTTCCACTCGTCGCCGTCTGCAGGTGAAGGTCTACCAGACTACCGCCGCCTACGACACGGCTATCTCCCGTTGGCTTGCCGCCCAGGCAAGCGACGTGGCGGACACCTCTGCCAAGCTCGAGATCTCGCTGGAAAAGGTCGACGACCTGCGCTATGGCGAGAACCCGCAGCAGAAGGCCACGGTCTATCGCTTTGCCGAGGGCTGCGAGAACACCGCGAGCTCTCAGTTCCCGCTCGTGGGCTCCGAGCAGATCCAGGGCAAGCCGCTCAGCTACAACAACTATCTGGACGCCGATGCCGCTTGGAACCTGGTCCGCGAGTTCGACGAGCCGGCTTGCGTGATCCTCAAGCACCAGAACCCCTGCGGTTCCGCCGTTGCCGAGGACATCACGGCCGCCTACGACCGCGCTTTCGCCTGCGATCCCAAGAGCGCCTTCGGCGGCATCATCGCCTGCAACCGTGAGGTTCCCTTTGAGCTGGTTGAGCATTTTGCCGACGAGAACAAGCAGTTCGTCGAGGTCATCATCGCCCCGAGCTACACCGCCGAGGCGCTCGAGCGCATGGCTAAGCGCCCCAACCTGCGCGTGCTGGCTACCGGCGGCGTGGACCACGGCGCCCAGGTGGAGCTGCGTTCCATCGACGGTGGCATGCTGGTGCAGGAGGTCGACCACGTGACCGAGGATCCCGCGACCTTTACGTTCCCCACCGACCGCAAGCCCACCGACGCCGAGATGGCCGAGCTCGAGTTTGCCTGGAAGGTCTGCAAGGGCGTCAAGTCCAACGCCATCTTGGTCTCCAAGGGCAAGGCCGGCATTGGCATGGGCCCCGGCCAGCCCAACCGTGTGGATTCCGCGTTGCTGGCCTGCGAGCGTGCTGAGGACTTCTGCGAGCGCGAGGGCGTGGAGAAGGGCGGCTTTGCCTGTGCAAGCGACGCGTTCTTCCCGTTCCGCGACAACGTCGACGTGCTTGCCGCACACGGCGTGACCTGCATCATCCAGCCCGGTGGCTCCAAGCGCGACGACGAGAGCATCCAGGCCTGCAACGAGCACAATATTGCGATGGTTTTCACGGGTGCCCGCCACTTCCGCCATTAAGTAGGGAGGTGGCGCTGTGGCTTGCCCAACCACCGCACCTTGCCGTTCATTCGTCGCTCGCGTACCCAAGTACGCGTCGCTCCTCTTTCACGGCAATCTGCGGCACCTGGGCAACCCTCGCCGACCTGTTAGGTTGACTGGGGAGGATGGGATGTTATCTCGTCCCTTGGACCGCCTCGCTTCTAAAATAATCTCTGCAAAAGACGGTCGCTCCGTTTGGAGGGCCGTCTTTTTGGTATAAGAGGACGGAATGACTAACACGAAAGGTATGACCATGCCCCAGATTGATGATGCCGAGTTGTTTGGCAATGCCGAGGATCAGCGTGCGTACGAGGACTTTTGCGCCAATCAGGAGGCGGTCGAGAAGTTTACGCTCGACAAGCCCGCGCTTATCTGCCGTTGGCGCATGTCCAACAAAAAGGTGCCCATGCTCAACCGTCACATTCGCGCGCTGTCCGAGCGCTTGGTGCAGGGCGAGCCGCTTACCCATAACATGCTCAGCTGGGCCAAGCAGCACGTTGAGTGGTCGCTTGCCGAGGGCGATTACACCGCGCACGACGGCGTGCTCATGCTGGTGATCGACGTTAACGGCAATGCCGCCATGACGGTGGGTGAGTACGAGCCGCTGGCCGATACTTCGGCCAAGGCGCTGCGTGCCCGCTCCGCCGAGGCCCGCTCCGAGGCCGACGAAACCGGCGTGGCGCCCGAGCTGCTAGCTGCCGTCAACAACGGCGAGCTGGCCTTTGTGGCGCCGGCGGACGAGTGCCTGTGCGGCACGGCGACGCTCATCGAGCAGCTGGCCCAGACCAAGGGCATCTCGGTCACGCGCGTAGATATTCCCGCGCAGCTTAAGGGCGCGCTGTTCCTGGTGAGCGACGAGCACGGCGTGGTCCCCGCCGACGATACCGATGCCGCAGAGGCGGACGCTGCTATGGTCGCCTTCTTCGCCGACGGCTACGAAAAGCTCCGTGCCCGCCGCTAAATGATTTTTCTGGGACGGGGATTAAAGAACATTTTGGTCCCCGCCACCGCTGCGAGTGCGAGGCGGACAAAACGCCCTCGCTCGCGAACAGTTCTGTCACCTTGGCACCGCGCGCGGTGCACACCTGCAGTTTCGCAGCCATAATGGTGGCAAGACAACCAAGAGGGGAGCGGAATCCATGGCGCTAATCTATATCGTTGAGGACGACGAGCCCATTCGTCGCGAGCTTGCCGATATCCTTGCCCGTGCCGGTTTTAAGGTTGAGGCCTGCGAATCGTTCGAGCACGTCTCGCGTGACATCCTGGCCGCTGCACCCGACTTGGTACTGCTCGACCTGACGCTTCCCGTCAAAGACGGCCAGCACATCTGCCATGAGGTCCGTCGCGAATCCGAGGTCCCCATCATCGTTCTCACGTCGCGCACGACCGAGATCGATGAGGTCATGGCCATGACGCTCGGCGCGGATGACTTTGTTCCCAAGCCCTACAGCGCGCGCGTGCTCGTGGCGCGCATCAACGCACTGCTGCGTCGCACCGCGGCGGCAGGCGAGCGCAGCACGCTCGTCCATAAGGGATTAGAGCTCGACCTCGCCCGCTCTATGGTCACCAACACGGCAACCGGTACCAGCACCGAGCTCACCAAAAACGAGCTGCGTATCCTCTCGCTGCTTCTGAGCCGCGCAGGCAAGATCGTTTCGCGCTCGGCCATCATGCAGGACCTGTGGGACTCCGACGCCTTCGTGGACGACAACACGCTTACCGTCAACATCAACCGCCTGCGCACCACGCTCGATAAAATCGGCATCAAGGGGTATTTGACGACGCACCGCGGCCAGGGCTATTCGGTCTAGGGGCCGGCTATGTCATTTGCCAAATTCTTCAAAGATGCGCTGCTTCCCGTCGCCGTGTGGGCGTGCGGCGTGCTGCTGAGCTGCTTTGTGCTGACGGTCGCCGGCGCTTCGACATCTATCGTGGTCGTGGCGGTCGGTGTGTCCTTTATCTTTGGCATGCTGGGCATCGTGATCGAGTATGCGCGTCGCCGCCGTTTTCTGCGCCAGCTGGAGCGTGCGGCAGAGGAGCTCGAGAGTCCCGCATGGGTGCAGGAGATGGTGCAATGCCCGACCTATGCCGAGGGCGAGCTCGAGTACGAGGTCTTGCGCCGGGTGGGCAAAGCCGCTTGCGACGAAGCTGCCGAAGGCCGGCGCCAGACCGATGACTATCGCGACTATATCAAGAGCTGGGTCCACGAGGCAAAACTGCCTCTGGCGGCAGCCCATCTGATTCTTGAAAACCTGGACGGCAGCGAAGACGACCTGTCGCGTGTGGATGATTTGGGCCGCGAGCTGGCTCGCGTGGAGCGCTATATCGACCAGGCGCTGTACTATGCGCGCTCGGAAGTCGTGGAGCGCGACTACCTGATTCGCCGCTGGGATCTCAGGACCTTGGTGACGGGTGCGATTAAAGCCAACGCGCGTGAGCTCATTGCGGCGCACGTGGCTCCGGTGTGCGAGAACCTCGACTTTGAGGTCTTTACCGACGAGAAGTGGCTCGAGTTTATTCTGGGCCAGCTCATTCAGAACAGCATTAAATATGCGCGTGAGGACGGCGCAAAGATCGTGTTTTCGGGCGCGTTGTTGGACGAGGGCCTGGCGAGCGAGCGCATCGAGCTTACCGTCGCGGACAACGGCTGCGGCGTGAGCGCGGCAGATCTGCCCCGCGTGTTCGAGAAGGGCTTTACCGGCGACAACGGCCGCGCCACCAAGCGCGCAACGGGCATCGGCCTCTATCTGGTGGCGCGCCTGTGTTCCAAGATGGGCATCGACGTCACCGCGGCATCCGACTCCGGCGAAGGCTTCGTCGTAACATTCGCGTTTTCAACGAATAAGTTTCAATATTTCGAGTAACGCACGCGGCAGACATTCGTCCAAACAAAAACGTGCCGCCCCAAACCGGGGCGGCACGCCATCTTTTTATCAGCCAACTCGCTGAAGTAAGGCTGCGAAGGCCGCGGGGCCGGGAGGGGTTTCCTAAGGGCACATCCCGCAGCCGCAACGCGGCGAGGACGTGCCCGTGGAAACCCCGCAGGCCCCGCGGC
>OIEV01000181.1_pt1 | contig 65589 bp, 63 predicted proteins | sample 1581881 | NCBI WGS metagenome assembly OIEV01 (sample SAMN03279760, study PRJEB24777) | human gut metagenome | isolation source: fecal sample PR121 from 1 month old male Malay infant, vaginally delivered... | place: Singapore | collected 2005-09-16 | reverse complement strand
TTTTTTGTGGTTGTTTCCGGTGCCCCTGGGTTGGCCCCGGCCTCAGTGGATGGCGTGGAATCCGGGAGGCTAAATGGGGCGGGCGGACCGGAACATGTCTTTTTCGGTGGGGGGCCGTCACGGGAGGGGGGGGGCACCCCCGTCGTGTGGGCGGCGGAAGGCCGGCGGGCCGCCATGACGCTTGAGCGTTCCATGACCGGCGTTTCCCTGACGGCATCGCGCGAGAATGAAGGCGCGAGCGCGACCCGGCTGCACACTCCGCTCGACGGGCTGGCTCCGCTGCAGCGGCTGGAACCGGAACACCCCGGCGAGGGCTATTCGCTTGAAGAGGCCAAAACCGAAGCCGGAAGATGTTTGCAGTGCGAATGCCTCATTTGCGTGCGCGAGTGTTTGTACATGCAGAAATACAAGGGGTACCCGCGCGTCTACGCCCGCCAGATGTACAACAACGCCGCGATCGTGAAGGGACACCATCAGGCCAACACGATGATCAACAGCTGTACGCTGTGCGGCCAGTGCGAGGTCTTGTGTCCGGAAGGCTTTTCGATGGCGGATCTGTGCCTGTCGTTCCGTGAGGATATGGTTCGGCGCGGCATGATGCCCCCTTCGGCGCATGAATTCGCGCTGGAGGATATGGCCGCCGCCAACGGTCCGGAGTGCGCGTTGTCCTTCGCCGGATCGGGAGCGGACGGGAAGGCGGCGGAACGGTGCGGACAGGTGTTTTTTCCCGGCTGCCAGCTTGCGGGCGCACGGGGAGAACAGGTTTTGGCCGTGTACGAGACGTTGCGTAAAGATCTCGGCAGCGTCGGCCTGTTGTTGCAGTGCTGCGGCGTTCCCGCGCAGTGGGCCGGAGAGGAAAAACTGTTTGCGGAAACCGTGGAGGCGCTCAAGTCCACATGGGAATCGCTCGGGCGTCCTCGCGTGATCGCCGCTTGCGCCTCATGCTGCAAGACGCTGCGTGAAGCCTTGCCTGAAGCGTCCGTGGTGTCGCTTTGGGAAGTGCTCGATACGGAATGCCCCTCCCTGTCCTTCCGTGAGGAAGCCTGTTGCGGCGGCGTCCCCACGTTGAGCATCCATGACCCCTGTTCCGCCCGTCACGATGAGGCGTGGTTGCGGTCGGTGCGGAGCCTCCTTTCCAAGCGGGGCGTCCCGTTCGAGGAGCCGCGTTTGTCCGGCGAAACGACGCCCTGTTGCGGGTACGGAGGGCTGACATGGGATGCCAATCCGCAGCTTGCTTCGGCTATCGCGGCGGATCGGGCCGGCCAGCTTGAACACGACGCCGTTACATCCTGCATTATGTGCCGGGAACGTCTTGTCGCGGAAGGCAAACCTTCCCTGCATATGCTCGATCTGCTGTATCCCGGTGAATCCCTTCATGCGGCGGCGACCGCAAAAGGAAGCGGGCTTTCGGCACGGCGCGCGGGGCGTGCCGCGCTGCGGACCGAGGTGCTCCGGCGATATGCCGGGGAAAGCGTAGCGGAAACGGCCGATGACGGCATTCCTGTCCGTATTGCGCCGGATGTCTTGGAAAAGATGGAAGAGCGCCATATCCTGCGGGAGGACGCCGTGCGTGTCGTGCGCCATGCCGAGGCCTCCGGCGACACGTTCCTGAATCGGGACAACGGGCACTTCCTTGCGTCCTTACGCCCTGTGCGGGTGACGTTCTGGGTGGAATACAGCGTTGAGGACGGCGTGTGTGTCGTCCATGACGCCTACTGTCACCGGATGGAAGTGCCCGGCACATCGACCCCAAAAGGCCGTTACGAGGCTGTCCGCAACCCGTTCCACCTTTAGGGAATGCCGCCGAAGGGACATGGGAGGCTGCCGCCCCCAACCCCGTTGAGGTGGAATGGGGTTTCGGACCTCGTATGAGTGGGATGCCTTTATAATGGGCTCAGTGATAATCTGCTATGTGCGAAAGCAGGAATTCCCGGCAGGAGGATCATCATGGCTATGGAACCGAATTATGCGCCGGACCCCGGCGACTGGGTATGTGCCCGCTGCCAATGCCCTCTGGAGCAGGTCAAAGTTCAGGTCGGCTATCTTGGCAGTGCGTTTGACGTCTCTTTGCCCCGTTGCCCGTCCTGTGGGCTGACGATGATCCCAAAGTCGCTGGCTGAGGGAAAAATGGCGGAAGTGGAAGCCCTGTTGGAAGACAAATGATCCCGCAGCATCGGGAAGAGCCCTTATATCAGCGGGAGCTTTTCCGGCTGGCGTCGGCGGATTGCCTCCGTCCCGGCGGCGTGGAGCTTACCGAGCGGGGGCTCGCGCATTGCGCTTTCGGCGTCGGCGAGCGGGTGGCGGATTTGGGCTGCGGTCCGGGCGTAACGCTGGCTTTGCTGGCGGAACGCGGCCTGAGCCCCGTGGGGATGGACCGTTCCGCCGCCATGCTTCAGGAGGCGGAAAGACGGTTATCCGGAGTGCCGCTCCTCGCGGGGACGCTTGAAGGCCTTCCGTTTCGGGATGCTTGCATGGACGGCATAGTCTGCGAATGCGTCCTCTCCCTGTCGTACACCCCTGAACGGGCTTTGGGGGAGATGGGGCGTGTCCTGCGGCCGGGGGGACGGCTGTTGCTTACGGACATAGTGGTCCGCGAGGGCAGCCACGGAGCGGGCGGGCAGGGCTGTGCGCGCGGTGCTGTGCCTGCTGACGTTGTGGCGGAACGGCTGGCGCGGCAGGGATTTCGGATTTTGGCCTCGGAGGATCATTCCCGATTGCTCGGTGAACTGGCGGGTAGGCTCCTGTTTCAGGGGGCTCCCCGTTCGGCCTTGCTCGCATGGATGGGAGCGTGTCCGGGGAGCGGCGATTCGGCGTGTTCGGGAAAACGGTTCGGGTATTGGATGTTCGTCGCGGAAAAGGGGAACAAATGAACGCATTGATGTTGGAACTCATACCTCTGATTCGGGAAGGATATTGTTGCAGCCAGCTCCTCGTCCTGCTCGTCTTGCAGCAGCAGGGTGTGGAAAATCCCGGGTTGGTCAGGGCCGCTGGCGGGCTTTGTCACGGAATGGGGCAAAGCGGCGGTGCGTGCGGGCTTTTGACGGGAGGCGCGGCGGCGCTCGGGTATCTGGCGTGCAAAGGGGCCGCGGGTGAAACCGCCCATCCGATGGCGGAACCGCTGATCAACGACTATGCGGCGTGGTTTGCCCAGCATGTATGCACCGGAGGATGCCGGGATGTTTCCTGCCCATCGATTCAGGAAAAAACGGGCGGCGGCGCTGACATGACCTTGTGCGGGGATCTGCTCGCCGAGTGTTGGGACAAACTTGTCGATTTGTGCGCCGAGTACGGGATCGACATGACGGAGCCCCGATGACGCCCCCGGCCCGTTCCCTGCCGCAGGCCACGGAGAGCGTCTGCCCCGTCTGCTTGCGGCGCATTCCCGCCGAATATGTGCTTGATCCGGCGGAAGAGGGTATCCCCTCCGTTCTTTTGCGTAAGGAGTGCCCGGAGCACGGTGTTTTTTCCGTTCCCGTATGGCGCGGTATGCCGGATTTCCGGTCTTGGGTCCGCGACAAGACGCCCTCGCATCCCCGGCATCCGTTCGTGGAGCGGGAGCGCGGTTGTCCTTTCGACTGCGGGTTGTGCCCGGATCATGCCCAGCATACCTGTACGGGGCTGATTGAAGTGACGGGACGGTGCAATCTGCGTTGCCCCGTCTGTTATGCCAGCGCCGGAGAACAGGTTGCGCCGGAACCGTCCCTTGAGCGTATCGCCTTTCAGATGGATCGCCTCAGGCAGGCTTCCGGGGCGTGCAATGTGCAGCTTTCCGGCGGAGAACCCACGGTACGGGACGATCTTCCCGAGATCATCCACATGGCCAAAGCACGCGGTTTCGCGCTGATCCAATGCAACACCAACGGATTGCGTCTAGGGACGGAGCCCGGATACGCGGTGAGTCTGCGCGAAGCGGGGTTGGATTCCGTTTATTTGCAATGCGACGCGGCGGATGATGCGGCCCATGAGATCCTGCGCGGAAGGCGTTGCCTTCCCGAAAAGCTGGAAGCAATCCGGGCGTGCGGCGAAGCGGGAATCGGGGTCGTGCTGGTGGCGACCGTGGCGGCGGGCGTTAACGCCGATCGTCTGTGGCCGCTGGTGGAAATGGGATTGCGTCTGGGGGCACATGTCCGAGGCGTGCATTTTCAGCCCATGTCTTCGTTCGGACGTTGCCCGTGGCGATCCGATGGCGCGCCGCGCGTGACATTGCCGGAGATCGCCGCGGAGCTGGAACGGCAGTCGCAAGGGCAAATCCGATGGACGGATTTTCATCCCCCGGGATGTGAAAACGCGCTGTGTTCCTTCAGTGCCGTCTATCGGAGAAACGGGGAAACATTGGAGCTGGTGCAGGGCGCTTCTTCCTGTTGCGATTGCGGGGAAACGCCGTCCGCCGCTGAGGGGGCCCGCAAAGCCAAAGCCTTCGCCGCCCGGCACTGGAGCGCGCCCGCGTCCCCGGCAGCGGCTCGGGATGGGGATGCGTTCGATCGGTTTTTGGCGTCGGCGGGGATAGAGCAGCGCTTTACCGTGTCCTGCATGGCGTTTCAGGATGCCATGACGCTGGATCTGGAGCGGGTCAAAGGGTGCTGCATCCATGTCGTCAGTCCATCAGGAACGTTAATCCCATTTTGCCTGTACAACCTGACCTCGTTTGACGGCACCACGTTGTACCGGGGCCGTGTATGATGAAGCGCCCGTTTCTGGATGACTGGATCACGCGTTGCTGTGGGCTGGATGTGCTGAGCGAAGAATCGTTGCGGCGGTATCAGTTGAACAAAATCAACGAGGTATTGCGCTATACGGAGCGTAACAGCCTGCTGTACCGGAAACGTCTTGCTGGCGTTTTTGAACGTCACGGTGAGGCGATCCGGGCGGGAATGTGGCCCGCGTCGCCCGACGATGTGACGCAATTGCCGTTTACGACGGCGCGGGATCTCGAGGACGGCTGGAAGCGGTTTGTCTGCGTTCCGCTGGATGCCATCGCCCGGATGGTGACGCTGAGCACGTCCGGAACAACCGGAGAACCCAAACGGCTGGCCTTCGCTTCCGCTGATCTGGAGCGGACGCTGGATTTTTTCGCCCACGGCATCAGCGTGCTGGTGCGTCCCGGCGATACGGTGCTCATTCTATTGCCCGGAGCGGAACGCCCCGATGGGGTTACGGATCTGCTCATCCGGGCATTGCCCCGGATCGGAGCCCGGGGCGTCGCCGGAAATCCCGCGGCTGAACAGGCTGGCTTTTGCCGGGAACTGGAGCTGCATCGCCCGGACTGTCTGGTCGCCGCGCCGGGACAGTTGCGCCGTCTTTTGGGTGCGCATCCGGCCTCCCCGGGAATTCGGTCCATTTTGTCGAGCGCGGAACCTTTGCCGCAAGATTTGGAAGAAGCGCTTGTCCACGGCTGGCATTGTGAGGTTTTCGATCACTACGGCCTCACTGAGACAGGCTACGGCGGCGGGGTCGAGTGCTGCGGGAAACAGGGGTACCATCTGCGTGAAGGCGATTTGTTTTTCGAAGTCGTCGATCCGGTTTCCGGTGAGCCTGTGCCCGACGGGACGCCGGGTGAAGTGGTCTTCACCACATTGACGCGTCAGGCCATGCCTCTGATCCGTTACCGGACGGGAGACATGGCGGCCATGTTGCCCGGCCCGTGCGTTTGCGGGAGCCCGCTGAGACGGCTCTCGCGGATAAGGGGGAGGTTCCGGAAGGTCGGGGGCAGGCTGGAAGTGCTCGCTCCACGCAAGGGCTGGATGGAAGATTCCGGCTGACATGAGAGGGGGTTTCCTCCCGGCGGGGTTTGGGCTATGCTGGCCCCCGGTACGCCATCCGGGTGTTGCCGCTCAAACAGGGAGAGAACACCCCATGATCGCTTATATAGAAGGGCGGTTGGCGGAAGTGTGCGCCAACGCTTGCGTCGTCGTCACGGAAGGCGGCGTCGGCTATGAAGTCTACCTGCCGCAGCAGACGCGGCTTCAATTGCCGGAACGCGGCGGCCATGTCCGTTTCTACATTTGCCATATCGTCCGGGAGGACGCGCAGGAACTGTTCGGTTTTGAGACATGGGACGAACGGCAGACGTTTATTGTGCTGACGTCCATTTCCAAAGTGGGCGCACGGACGGCCCTCGGCATCCTTTCCGCGTTCCGCCCCGACGACCTGCGACGCTTGGTGCTTGAGGACGACGTGCTTGCGCTCACGCAGGTTTCCGGTATCGGCAAGAAGAGCGCCCAGCATATTTTCCTTGAGCTCAAGTATAAGTTGAAGGTTGAGGACATGCCGGCGGCGGCCTCGTTGCAGCTGGGCGTGCCCGGAAGCGTCTACCGCGACGCGCTGACGGGTCTCGAAGGGCTTGGTTATGCCGAAGCCGAAGCCGCACCCGTTTTGAAGAATATCCTGCACGAGGAGCCTGATCTTGAAGTCAGCGAAGCCCTCCGTGCGGCCCTGAAAGCCCTTGCCCGCGAACGGCAGAAGTAATGTCCGATTCTCCTAATACGCCATCATTCCTTCCCCCCGCAGACTTGGCGAAAGAACTGTCGGCTCCTGAATCCGGCTCTCCCGGTGACGAAAGCATCCGTCCTTCCCGTTTGGAGGATTTCATCGGACAGGAGGAGCTGAGGGCCAATCTGCGCGTCTTCCTGAACGCCGCCCGTGAACGCGGGCAGGCGATGGATCACGTCCTTTTTTATGGAAACCCCGGCCTCGGGAAAACGACGCTCGCCCAGATCATGGCGGCGGAATTGGGGGTCAACCTGATCTGCACGTCCGGCCCGGTGCTGGAACGGAGCGGCGATCTGGCGGCCATCCTGACCAATCTGTCCCGACACGACATCCTGTTTGTGGACGAAATCCACCGGATGCCCATTGCCGTGGAGGAAATCCTGTATCCGGCGCTTGAGGATTACAAACTCGATTTGGTGATAGGGCAGGGGCCCGCCGCACGCACCGTCAAAATCGATCTGGAGCCGTTCACGCTCGTGGGCGCCACGACGCGCATCGGCTTGCTTTCCTCTCCGCTGCGGGACCGTTTCGGCATCATCAGCCGTCTGGAGTTCTACACGCCTGAGGAGCTGTCCCGTGTGGTCATCCGTTCCTCCCGTATTCTGGGGGTGCCGATCACCGAGGGCGGCGCGCTGGAAATCGGCCGCCGTTCGCGGGGAACGCCGCGTATCGCCAACCGGCTGCTGCGGCGCGTGCGCGATTTTGCCGCCGTCTACGGTTCCGGCGTGGTGGACGAGGAACAGGCGTCTCACGCGCTCCGGCGCATGGATGTGGACGAGAACGGGCTGGACCAGATGGACCGTAAATTATTGCGCGTCCTTGTGGACATTTATGGAGGCGGGCCCGTGGGCGTGAAGACGCTGGCCGTGGCTTGCTCAGAAGAAGTCCGTACGATTGAGGATATTTACGAGCCGTATCTTATTCAATGTGGATTTTTGAAGCGCACCTCACGGGGCAGGATGGCTACGGCGAAAGCGTATAAACATTTAAATATGCTCGGATAGCCGGAGACCATATGCCCGTAGTCCAACCTCGTGTCGAATTGCTTGCCCATACGCCGGAACCGCTTTCCTTGGTGTATGCGGCGTTTCGTCAATGCTATCACGCCGGATTTGTGGCCGATATGTGGCCCCGCCTGCTCGCCGGGGACATCGGCCGCGAAAAGCAGGCTCAGTTTGTGGCTTCCATCATGGAGTCCGGCCATGCCAGCCCGGTTGAGCACGTCAGTTTCACCTTTGCGCTCGGCGGCGTGTCCCGCGCCTTGACGCATCAGCTCGTGCGCCACCGTATCGCCTCATATTCGCAGCAGAGCCAGCGCTATGTGGACGGTTCCGATTTCGACTATCTGATCCCGCCGGAGATCCGGAAGAATCCGGAAGCGCTGGCGCGGTTTGAAGGGATCATGCGGGAAATTGGTTCCGCTTACCGGGATCTTAAAGGATTGCTTGAAGAAGCAGGTCGGACCGGGTCCAAGGCGAATGAGGATGCGCGTTTTGTCTTGCCACAGGCCACGGCGAGCAACATTGTCGTGACCATGAACTGCCGCGCGTTGCTGAATTTCTTTGAGCACCGCTGTTGCCGCCGTGCGCAGTGGGAAATCCGGCACGTCGCGGACGAGATGCTTGCGCTGTGCCGGGGCGTGCTGCCCGAGGTGTTTGGTCTGGCTGGTGCCAAGTGCGAGCGGCTGCGGTACTGCCCCGAAGGGGAAAAATTCTCGTGCGGGCGTTTTCCTGCCAAAGCATAGAGAGGGTTGTAATGGATAAACTGATACTCGCCTTTTGCCGGCTCGGTTTTGCGGGGCTGTCTCCTATCATGCCGGGGACATGCGGTTCCGCGTTGGCGGCGGTTCTGGCTCCGTTTCTGTTCATCCCGCTGCCGTTCGTCGCCCGGATTGTGGTGCTCGTGCTCGTGTTTTGGATTGGCGGGATGGCCGCGACCCGTGGCGAGCAGATACTCGGCTACAAGGATCCGGGTGAGATCGTTATCGACGAACTGCTCGGCATGTGGCTGGTCCTGTTGCCGTTTTCCAATCCTGGTTGGGCGAAAATCGGCATTGCCTTCGTCTTATTCCGTATTTTCGACATGTGGAAGCCGTGGCCCGTCCATGCGTCCGAGAGCTGGCTGCCCGGAGGCTACGGCATCATGATCGATGATGTCATGGCGGGTCTGCAGGCACTGCTGGTCATGTGGCTGTTGCAGCTGGTCGGTTTTTGGGGTGTCTGAACAGTGTGATGCCCCATCAGGGAATGGGATTTTTTCGCAGAGCCTCTGTTGGAAGGCTTCCAAAGGCGAAGGCGGAAATTTCCCCTACGGCGGAATCTGGCGGAAGCATTTTTAAGTGCCATAAGAGAAAAACGCGGCAGGTCCTTTTTGATGAAGGCTTTGTCGCTTTTTCAATATAAGAGGGGAATGGTTAAACCTATCCTCTTTTTTAATGGCCTTGCTCCAAAGGCCGTTTGTGCCGGAAAACTGCGGGCAGGTTTTTGGTATGCACAAAAGGTTTTGGAGGGAGGTAGAGGCGTTTCTCTTTGGAGGGTTTTCAGGGGAAGTGAGGGAGCCTTTCCCGAGAAAAAGGCTCCCTCACTGATACTTTCAGAGTGTTTCGAGGAATCTGATCTAGCGAACGGTCTTCACAGGGGTCAGCGCGTAGGGGAAGGCCATGAAGACGTTCCGCGCCACCAGACGCCAGCGGTACGCCGCCGCCTTGGTTTGCGGGCAGTAGGTAAACGCGAACCGCGTTCCCGAATCCGTGGGGACGGCTTGCTGCGGCGTCAGTTCCTGCGTTTCGCGCGGGGTGAAGGGGCAGCCTTCGCAGGTATCCTGCGGCGTCTGCAATTCCTTCGGCAGGGTGGAATCGGCGGACGCGGCCAGCGGCTCCAGCTCGATGGAGAAACCGTCCACGTTGCGCGCCGCGCCTTTCATGAGCGCGGAGATGGCGAGGCAACCGTTTCCGGTGAGGGCGGCATCAGCGCTTTCCCACGAGAAAAGGTTTTTCTTGTCTTGGGGGACCGGATCCCCTTTCTTGCCGCATCCCGCCGCGATCAGCAGCAGGCAGCACAGTATCGGCGTGATCCATGTTTTCATTGCTTTGGGGCTCCCCATAAAAGTTTCCATTCCGTGATTCGTTTCAGGGCCTCAAGAGGGGTCAGGGCATCGGGATTGGTGTCCCGCAGCGCCACGAGCAACGGGTGCTCCGGTTCCGCAACGGCGACTTCCTCGACGGCCTTCTTGGGCTTGGACTCGGGAAGCTGGATGCCGGGCAGAAGGTTCGGCATGACCTGGCGGACGGGTGAGGAGCCTTTGTTTTGCTCCAGTTGGGCGAGGATTTCCCGGGCCCGCTGGACGACGGGCTGTGGGACGCCCGCCAGACGCGCAACTTCGATGCCGTAGCTCCGGTCGGACGGTCCGGGGATCAGTCGGCGGAGGAAGACGATTTCCCCGTTCCATTCCCGGATGGCGATGTTCATGGTGTGCACGCCGGGGATCTTGCCTTCCAGTGCCGTGAGTTCGTGGTAATGCGTGGCAAAGAGGGTTCGGATGCTGCCCCCGGCCCGCCTTGCCAGCTCTTCAGCAACCGCCCACGCCAAAGCCAGCCCGTCGAACGTGCTCGTGCCGCGTCCGATTTCATCAAGGATGACGAGGCTGCGCTTGGTGGCCTGACGCAGGATGCGCGCGGTCTCCATCATTTCCACCATGAACGTACTCTGGCCTTGCGCCAGATTGTCCGAAGCGCCCACGCGGGAGAAGATGCGATCGCACAGGCCAAGCTGCGCTTCCCGGGCCGGGACGAAAGAGCCCATCTGCGCGAGGAGGCAGATCAGCGCGGTCTGGCGGAGCACGGTCGACTTACCGGCCATATTGGGGCCGGTGATCAGCAAGAGCCGCCTGTCCTCATCCATATGAAGATCGTTGGGCACGAACGCGGCTTCCCCGATGATGCCCTCGACGACAGGGTGACGTCCTTCTCTGATCGTGATGGATTGCCCGGTATGGAGCACGGGGCGCGACCAGTTGTGGCGCACCGCCGTTTCCGCCAGCGACTGCCAATAGTCCAGCTGCGCCAGCATGTCGGCCATGAACAGGATGCGGGGGCGGGCTTCCGCCAATGCCCCGCGAAGCTGCTGGAACAGCTTGTACTCAAGCGATTTGCGCCGGTCGGCGGCGGAAAGCAGTTTTTCTTCCAGCTCCTTGAGGCGGACGGTCGTGAAACGTTCGGCGTTGGCCAGCGTCTGCCTGCGGATAAAATGCTCGGGAGGTGTGCCGCCAACGGCTTTGGACAGCTCGAAGTAGTAGCCGAAGACCCGGTTGTAGCCAAGCTTGAGCTTGCTGATGCCCGAGGCTTTCTGCTCCTCGTCGAGCAACGCCTTGACCCTGTTTTCCCCGTGCTCGACGAGATCCAGCAGTTCGTCCAGTTCGGCGTTGTAGCCCTGCTTGAACAGCCCGCCTTCGGTGATGAACTGCGGCGGATCGTCGGCAAGGGCTTTTTGCAGCGTGGCGGCGTGGTCGCCGAGATCATCCCAATGTTCCGTAATGGAGCGGAGCACTCTGGGCGTATCGGCATCGGAGGACGTGATAGCTGACTTGACCGGAGGAAGCGCCGCAAGGCTCTGCCTGAGCGACAGCATGTCCCGGGGGGAGGTCCGGTTCAGGGCGATACGGGTAGACAGCCGCTCAAGATCATAAACGCCGGAAAGCGTTTCTCGCAGCTTTTTCCTGTTTTCGGGATGTGCGATAAGCCATGCAATGGCATCCTGCGTTTCCTGAATGGGCGCAAGCTCGCGCCAAGGGTTGCGCAGGCGCTCCTCAAGCAGGCGGCCGCCCATCGGCGTCTGCGTGGAGTCGATCACATGGCGCAGCGTACCCACGCCTTTACGCCCGTCGAGGCGGCGGAACAGTTCCAGATTGCGCTCCGTAACGTCGTCGATGAGGAGGTGCTGGCCGAGATCCAGAGGCTCGAACGGCGCAAGATGTTTGGTGTCCTGCATCTGCGTCTGTTCCAGGTAGGCGAGCAGTGCTCCGCAGGCCTGCACCAGCTCTTTGCGGCCTTCCAAACCCAAGGCTCCCAGTTCGGCGACGGACTGGGCGGCAAGGACGCGCTCGGCGGAACGCTTGTAGTCGAAATGGCTCCGCAGCGGGACGCGGACGGCCTGAATGTCCGTAAGGTGCAGCGAGGCCGGGACGTCGGCGTCTTCCGGCAACAGGAGTTCGCGCGGGGCGATCTTCTGCGCCCACTGCCAGAGTTCCTGACTCTTTTTGACGTGCAGCCCGGCCCAGTAGCCGGTGGAGACGTCCACCCACGCGAACCCGCCGCGATCCGTGTCGGCACTCCAGAACAGGGCCCCGAGATAGGTATGCCCCTTGGGCTCGAGGCTGACGTCCTCGACGGCGGTCCCGGGCGTGTAGACGCGGGTGACGGCACGCTCGACAAGCCCCTTGGCGGCTCTGGGGTCTTCGACCTGATCGCAGAAGGCGATCTTGTAGCCCTTGTTCAGGAGCTGGCTGACGTAGCCTTCGGCGGCATGCCACGGGACGCCGCACATGGGGATGGGGGCTTCCGCGTTGGGATTGCGCGAGGTCAGCGCGATTTGAAGCTCACGCGAGGCGACTTCGGCGTCCTCGAAAAAAAGTTCATAAAAGTCGCCCATGCGATAAAAGAGCAGGGCGTCAGGATAGCCCTCCTTGATGCGGAGGTACTGTTCGAACATAGGAGTAAGGCGGGGAGATGCGGGCTGTTGGCTCATATGCTGCAATAATGCCCACGCACGGTCCCGCGAGGGACCATCCGTGGGCATTATGAAAGATTAAGGGTTACGCCTGTTCGGTGAGCGCTGAAGCGGACTTTTTCGCGTTTTCGACATCTTCGGCGAGCTGGGCGGCCTTGGCTTCGGCGGCGTCAAGCTTCTTCTGAAGGGCCTCGTTGGTCTTGAGGGCCTTGGCGACGTCCTTTTCAAAGCCGCGGGCACGCATGTTGGCCATCGTCAGCTTGGCGGACAGGGAAACCCGGTCCCACATCAACATGGCGAGGATGCACAGGGCGCCAAGGACGAAACAGATGATCAGCAGGGTGTAGAAGGGCAGAGGAGCGGATTCGACCGGAGGGAGGAACAGAAGGTCGAGTTTCAGCGCGACGGCCTGCGAGAACGCACTCTGGTTCTGCACGAAGAACATCATGACCAGGAAAAACAGAATGACCAGCAGCAGCACTTTGATGTAACGCATAGACCTCTCCTCATGCGGGTTGGCCCGGGCGCAACCGGGCGAAAAGGGGTTTGAGTTTGGTATAGGTCGAAGCCAGATGATCGGGGATGACCCGCGTTTCACTCATCACGGCCATGAACGAAGAATCGCCATTCCAGCGGGGGACGAGATGGAAATGCAGGTGGTCGCGGATGCCCGCTCCGGCGGCTTCGCCGAGGTTGAGGCCTACATTGATGCCCTGCGGTTTGAAAAACTCCCTGAGAATGGTCGTGCACTGCTTGAGCAATTCCATGATTTCCGTCGATTCCTCCGCCGCCAGAAGCGGCAGATCCATGACGTGCCGCAGGGGAGCCACCATGATATGCCCGTTGTTGTACGGAAATTTGTTCATGATGACGAAAGCGGTCTTGCCACGGTACAGGACGAGCCGTTCCTCGTCATGGGAAAGATCATCGGGAGGGAGACACAGAACGCACGAATCCGGTTTCGGCCCCAAAATATAGTCCATACGCCACGGGGCCCACAGAGGATGTGTCATACGACAGCTTCCTTATCTTGAGTGAAAATCGTTTTTCCTCTTCTACACGGCAAGGGCGCTCACGGCAAGCCCTTCCCGCTTGCGGAGGAGGCTTCAGCGCGGCTTCTTCGGGGCGGCGCCCGCCGTCCCGTTTCCCGGAAATCCTTTCCTGAACAGTTCCTCAGCCAGTTTCAGCTGCGCTTCTCTCGTTTCGGCCTTCCCGTCCAGCTTTGCGGCGAGGACCATGCGCATCACGCTGCCGAACTGCGGCCCGGGCTCCAGGCCGAGGCGGTGCAGGTCGTCGCCGTTGATGTCTACCTTGATCTGCCGCCATTTGTAGATGTACTGGGAAACGCTGCTGCTGATTTCCTCGTTGTCGGAGCGGGCCATCAGGTAGAGCGTGCTTTCGAGGGGCAGGGGAGCAAGCAGGGCGCACAAGCGGCTTACGGACTGTTCCGCCTGCCCCTTCTTCTGCGTATCCCGGTGCCAGTTGATGAGTTCCACCAGCGTCATGCGCACGCTTTCCCGCAGGCTGAGGATTTCTTCGCGCATCGTGGGCGTCAGCCCGAGGCGGTGCAGGATGTCCGCCGTCTCGATGGCCGGGACGGCACTGCACAGGGCCATGATGTACAGGGTGGAGAGTTCCGGCGTTTCCTTGAAATAGAGGAGGCGGTACCAGTCGATGACTTCGCGCAGGGAGTCGAGGAGTTCGTTCTTGTCGGCGTTCAGGACGAGGCTCGGATGGATTGCGGCCAGTACGCCGAGTTCGTTGAGGCGGCGCAGGCAGGTTTCCGGTTCGTCCTCGCGGAAGATGAGGTTCAGCTCGTGCAGGATGCGCGCGCCGGACAGTTTTTCCACGAGGTTCAGGGACAGGGCGTTCTTGATGAGCTTTTCGCCCTGCGTGCTGATGTGGAAGCCGTACCGCTGCTCAAAGCGCACGGCCCGGATGATGCGGGTGGGATCCTCCACGAAGCTCAGGGCGTGGATGATGCGGATCGTCTTGCGCTGGATGTCGCTCTGGCCGCCGAAGAAGTCGACGAGGCAGCCGAACTGCCCCTTGTTGAGGCGGAGGGCCATTGCGTTGATGGTGAAGTCGCGGCGGAACAGATCCATTTTGATGGAAGAGAGCTCCACGGTGGGCAGGGCGGCGGGGTATTTATAGTATTCGAGGCGCGCCGTGGCCACGTCGAGGCGTTGTTCCTCGCCGTTTTCGTCATGATAGATGATGAGGGCCGTCATGAAGGTCCGGTGCTCGCGGACGCGGCCTCCAAGTTCCTGCGCCAGCGCCCTGGCAAAGGCGATGCCGTCGCCTTCGACCACCAGATCGACGTCGTCGAACTCCACGGCGGGGCGGCTGAGCATGATGTCGCGGACAAAACCGCCCACGGCATAGACGCTGACCTGCAGGCGGTCACCGAGTTCCCCGGCCCTGTGGAGCATGTGCAGCATGGGCTGCGGGAGCCGGGTGGACAGCAGTTTCGCCAGATTCCGTTCGCGTGCGCTGGTGTTGACCGGGATGGGCACGCCGGAAGGATCCTCGACGAACATGTTGATGAGGTCGGTGCGGGTGACCACGCCGATGACCTCGTTCTTTTCGACGACGGGAACCAGCCGCTGGTGCGCGCCCACGATGATCTTCATGAGGCGTTGGAGAGGGGCGTCCGGCGGGACCGTCAGGATGGTGCGCTGCATGTATTCGGAAACCGGCATGTCGCCCAGTTCGTGGGCTATAGCCTTGGAAGCCGTCTGGCACTCCATATAGCCGATGCAATGGCGCGTTCCCGCCCGGAAGACGGGAGCGGCCTTGAGGCCGTAGCGGTTCATGAGCTGTTCCGCTTCCCGGATGGTCTGCCTGTCCTCAATGCCGACGGCGGGCGAGGACATGAGATCCCGCGCCTGCTTGTTCGGGTTTACCTGCATGTACAGCTGTTGGAAGATGGCGTCCTTGAGTTCGGGGATGGGGATGCTCTTGACCGAAGCGGACGCCGCGAAACGGTGCCCCCCGCCCCCGAGCGCCTTGCAGATCTGGCCGACGTCCACGGCGTCCACGCGGCTGCGGGCCACGACCTGTACCTTTTCCTCCATGTTGGCGAGGGCGAACAGGACGTTGCAGGATTCCATCTCCATGAATTTCTGGGCGAGGTAGGCGAAATCGCCCATGAAGCTGTCCAGCGTGGCTTCGGCGAGGACCACGCTGTAAGGGCCGATTTCGTGCGCGGTGGCGGAGTCGAGCAGTTCGTTGAGAACCTTGATGTGGACGCTGGTCATGCCCGTCTGGACGAGATCAGCGATGAAGGGCAGATCCATGCCGTGCTGGCGCAGCCATGCCCCCGCAAGGAAATCTTCCGGCTTGGTGGACGTGTAGGTGAACGCGCCCGTGTCGCCGTAGATGCCGAGCCCGAGAAAGGTGGCTTCCTGACAGGCCGGGGTGATGCCCCGTTCCTGCAAGGCTTGGCAGATAAGCGTGCAGGTGGAGCCCGTGGTCCCGATGTGCGTCACGTCGGCATTGATGACCTTGTTCTTTTCGCCGGAGTAGGGGGTGGGGTGGTGATCCCATACCTCCACCTCCACGCCGGGAAGATCGAGCAGATCCTGCACCTGCGGCACGCGGGAACGGATTTGCGTGTCCACGACGACGACGCGCTTCACGCTGGCGTGATCGATCTCTTTTATATTTTTAAAGGTATACAGAAATACGGCGGTTTCGTTGAAGAACTGGTTCAGCGGCTTTTCCATGCTGCCCGGAAAGATCATGATGCTGTCGGGGTAGATCATGGACATGCCGATCATCGAAGACAGGGCATCCCAGTCGGCGTTGCTGTGGCAGGTGATGACGGTGGGGGCGGAGGCCAGGGAAGGTTTCATGCGGTTTCCTTATGCAGCTTACGACAGGTCGTCTTCGGGAGAGGAGGCGTCATCCGGGCCGGGCTCGGCGTGCTGGGACCGGGGATGGTATTTCCTGTGGATCTGGAGCAGGCGTTCGGACTGGACGTGCGTATAGAGCTCCGTGGCGCTCATGTCCGCATGGCCGAGGAGGATCTGCACGGAACGGAGATCCGCCCCGCCTTCCAGCAGGTGGGTGGCGAAGGAGTGCCGGAACGTGTGCGGGGAAATGGGTTTTCGGATGCCCGCCTCCAGCGCGTAGCGTTTGACCAGCTTCCAGACGCCCTGCCGGGAGAGGCCGTTGCCGGAGCGGTTGAGGAACACCCGGTCCTCAACGGGGGTGAAGAGGGGGCGCACGATTTTGAGGTATTCGGCCATGCGCATGACCGCCGCGTCATGCAGGGGGACAAGGCGCTCCTTGCTTCCCTTGCCGAAAATGCGCACGACGCCCCGCTGGAGATCCAGATCGATGGGTTGCAGTTCGATGAGCTCGGAAACGCGCATACCCGCGGCGTACAGCAGCTCCAGCATGGCCCGATCCCGGAGCCCGAGCTTGCTGGTGGCGTCCGGCGCGTTGAGCAGCCGGACGATCTCATCTTGCGTCAGCACGTCGGGCAGGAGGGAAGGGAGTTTGGGCGTGTCGATGAGGGCGGCCGGGTTGGAGGCCAGTTCCCCCCGTTCGACGCACCATGCGAGAAAACTGCGCAGGGACGAAATGCGCCGCGCGAGCGTGCGGGTCGCGTCGCCGCGTTTGCGCAGCCAAGCGATGAACAGCGTGATGTTTTCGTCGTCTAGGCCGCTGAGGGGCGTTTCCAGCTCGTCGAGGAAGTCCCGGAGCGCGTCCAGATCTTGCCTGTAGGCGGCGACGGTGTTGCGCGAGAGCCCCCGTTCGGCTATGAGTCCATCAAGCCAGCGGGAAGCCAGTCTGGCGGGAAAACCTGCCAGAGTATCGGGGCGCTGCCCGTTCTTGTCGGAAACGGGAGATGCATGGATTCGCGTGGTCGTCTTCATGTTCGCAGAATACACCAGAGCATGGGGAATCGCAAACCGGTCGCGGCTTTTGGAGTGATATGATGAATGAGCGGCATATGGCGTATGTGTGCATGGGTTCCAATATGGGCGAACCGGAAACGAATCTGGCCCGGGCGCGTGAGGTTTTGGGGTCCCTGCCGGGCTGGAAAATCGAGGCGTCGTCGCCCGTGTATTTTACGGAGCCGCAGGATATGCGCGACCAGCCCTGGTTCGCCAATCAGGTTCTCAAGGTATCCTGCGCTTTAGACATGACAGCCCCCGATTTTTTGGATATGCTGCTTGATGTGGAAAAGAGGTTGGGCCGCGTCCGGGAGACGTCGGACCCGGCGATGCGGTTCGGCCCGCGCGTTATCGATCTGGATCTCTTGTTGTTTGATCAGGAGCGCTGGGATACGCCGCATCTGGCTCTGCCCCATCCTCGCATGTCGGAACGGGCTTTTGTGCTTGTCCCTCTGCGGGATATCGAACCGAATCTGCTCCTCTCCGACGGACGGACTCCCGGAGAGGCGTTGCGTTCCCTCGCTCATGCCGTGGAAGGGAACCGCATCCGCCAGTAACGGCAATGCTGGAGTTGAACCATGTGGAAATGGTTGATCCTCATCCTTGTGGGCTATGCCCTGTATCGCATGTTCATGAACGACCGCAAAAAGAGCGGCGAGGATACCAAGAAGGAAAAGGAACATCTCATCGCTACCGGGGAGATGGTCAAAGACCCGGTTTGCGGAGCCTATATTGACTCCGACAGCAACATCACCGTTCGGGACGGCAAGACGGTTCACCGTTTTTGCAGCTACGACTGCCGCGACGAGTTCTTGAAGCGCATCGGAAAGCTGCCCGAGAAGACCGGCGGGGATGACGACGAATAATCTCCCTTGCGAAGGGCGGTTGCAGTCTTACAATAAAGAGGAGGCGGATTGTCCGTCTTCTCTTTTTTGATCATGGCGGCAGGGGCTCAGCCGCCCGCACAGCCTCTCCGAATAGTGGGGATTTTTTGGCTTTTTCGTGTCCCTCCGCATGGAGGAGGTTTTTATGGTTGAATGATTCTAGCGCCAACTAATAATTGAAGAAAAGGGTATTCCGTGGTGCATCATGGAAAGCCGCCTTTACTCCGGGAAGGGGTGTGAAGGCGATATTTTCGGAGGTTAGTCATGGATGCAAAAGCCGTTTTGACTTCGATGCTTGCTGAGGCGGATATCCGGGTTGGGGGAGACCGTCCCTGGGATATCCGGGTTCATAATGAAGGCCTGTATAAACGGGTGCTTCGGGAGGGGACGCTCGGAGCGGGCGAGGCCTATCTCGAGGGCTGGTGGGACTGCGACCAGCTGGATGTGATGTTTTGTAAGGCCCTTCACGCGCATCTGGAGGATAAGGTACGGCGCAACCTGCCCAACGCGCTGATCGTGGCGAGCCAGCTCCTGTTCAACCTGCAAAGCGTAGCCAGGGCCCCAATGGTCGCGGAACAGCATTACAATACGGACAACGCCATGTTCGCGCGTATGCTCGGGCCTACGATGAATTACAGTTGCGGGTATTGGAAGGATGCCGAGACGCTGGACGAGGCGCAGCGCAACAAGATGGATCTGATTTGCCGGAAGCTGGATCTCAAGGAAGGGATGTCCGTGCTGGACATCGGGTGCGGCTGGGGTGGCCTTTCCTTATATATGGCCAAAGAATACGGGGTGAAGGTCACCGGGGTCACGATTTCCACGGAACAGCTGGCCTATGCCCGGGAACACGATGCCGGGCATCTCGTCAACTGGCTGCTGCAGGATTACCGTTCCATGGAAGGGCAGTTCGATCGCATCGTCTCCGTGGGGATGTTCGAGCACGTGGGACGGAAAAATTACGATATTTTCATGAAGACGACCAAACGGCTGCTGAAACCTTCGGGGCTGTTCCTGCTGCATACCATCGGCAACAGCAAGAAGAAGACGGGAACCGATCCATGGATCAATAAATATATCTTCCCCAACGGGATGCTTCCCTCTCCCGTTTGCGTCGCAAAGGCCATCACCGGGCTTTATGTCATGGAAGACTGGCACAACTTCGGCGCCGATTACGACAAGACGCTCATGGCATGGTACCAGCGCTTTGAGGAAGGCTATGCGGAAGGCGCTTTCCAGTGCAGCGAGCGCGTACGCCGCATGTACCGGTACTATCTTTTAAGCTGCGCGGGCGCTTTCCGGGCGCGTGACATCCAGCTCTGGCAGATCGTGCTGAGCCCGGAAGGTGTGGAAGGCGGCTACTGCTGCCAGCGCTGAACGGTGCGGCGGGGAGCCCTGCCGCACCAGAAGCTGAAGCTTAGGCCCGCCGGTTACTGTATTCGCTGAACTTTTTCTCGCTTACGCGGCGGTTGCGGCCCAGCGCACAGAATACCTCATAAGAAATGGTCCCCCACCATTCGGCAAGTTCCTCGGGCCGGATGGCCAGCGGGCCCGAGCCCCCCAGCAGATAAGCCGTATCGCCGGGTTCGACGCCCGGGATATCAGTCACGTCGACGATGCACATCTGCATACACACCCGCCCAAGGATAGGGGCGCGCTGTCCCCGGATCAGGACTGAGCCGCGCATGGACAGCGAACGCGGGTAGCCGTCGGCATAGCCGGCCCCGACGACGGCCGCCCTGATGTCTTTGGGGGCGGTGTACAGGCAGCCGTAGCTGACCGTGGCGCCTTTCACGACGGGGTGGACGGAAAGCACGGGAGCCGCCATCTCCATGACGGGAAGCAGGCCCATGCCCAGCTTGGCCCTATCCGTGCCGTGAAGCGGATTTCCTCCGTAGAGCGTGACGCCGGGTCTGGCCAGATCGCCGACGTAGCTCGGCCAGCAGAGGAGGCCCGGAGAGTTTGTCAGGGATGTTTTGAGGCCCGGGAAAACGGCCTTCATGCTTTCCGTCGCTTCGTGGAAGCGGCGCGCCTGTTCGTGGGTGAAATCGTCGAGTGCCGGAGTATCCGAAGCGGCGAGGTGCGACATGACCAGCACGGGCCGCACTTCCTTGAGCGTACGCAGATAGTCGGCCAGCTCCGCCGCTTCATCCACGCGGAACCCCAGCCGGGACATGCCGGTGTCGAATTTGATGGCAACCGTCAACGGCTTCGCCCGTCCCGCCAGATGGCTTTGCGCAAGGATCCGCTCAAGGCTTTCCCGGCTATGGACCAGCGGCGTGATGTCGTAGCTCGCGGCAAGAGCCGTATCTTCATCCCTTGCCAGTCCCATCAGGGCGAGCAGGAAAGCCGTATGCCCTTCCTGCCTGAGCAGTGCGCCTTCCCCCACGGAACCCACCGCCATATGCTGTATCCCTTCTTCCGCCAGTACGCGCGCCACGGCGACGACGCCGTGCCCGTAGGCGTCGGCCTTGATGACCGGCATGAGAGAAGGGTGGCGGGCCAGCAGTGTTTTCAGGTTATGCCTAAGGTTTTCAAGATGGACGGTGATGATGGCACTGCTCAAAAACATGGGACCTCCACGCTCAAGCGCTTTGCTGGTGAAAAAACAGGGACAAGGATTCTGGACGGTAAACGGGCGTGGAAACATCCCCCATTTCGTATCTCGGGAAAGTTATGGATGAATCGGAAAAAGGATCCTCTTTTTTTCGCCGCCCCCCGGCGGCGGGGAATAACCGAGGGTTTTTTTTGTTTGAAAAATGGGCTAGAGTACACTCCGCACGAACCAGAGCATGAAGCCGCGTTGTTTTTCAAAAGGCACCCCCGCGAGGGAGGCAGGCATTGAGAGGCTTCGGGATAGCGCCCGGCAATTGGTTCGAGTGATACAAAAGAAACGTTGCTGCGGAGTTATCCTTTTAAACACGCTCCTGTGCGGAGCATTTTTATAGTGCGTCCGAACGCTGGATGCAACAGGAAGTTTACCGTGCCCATGATTGTGCCCCTGCCTCGCGGAATGTTCCGGCTTGTGACAAAAACGGTTTGCGCGCCCATAGCTCTGCTGGCGCTTTTTCTTTGTTCGCCGGTCCATTCGTATGCCGCTACGGATGTGCTCACCATACCGATGGAAGACACGAAGGAGGCTTCGTGGAATCTTGAGGCGGACAAACTGGTCACGCTCAGCGACAATACCATCGTTGAGGCGCAGGGCGGGGTTGTCCTTCAGCGGGGAAACGACATCCTGAAAGCTGATTTCGCCCGGTACTATTCCGCGACAAACTGGGTTTATCTGAAAGGCAACGTGTTCGTCCGCATGGGCAAGGACGACATCCATTCAGATGAAGCCGAGTTTGATCTGCACTCCAAAACCGGCTGGCTGACGAATGGCCATGTTTTCATGGAGGGGCCGCACATTTATTTCAGCGGCTCGCGGATCATCAAGCATTGGGGTGATCGCTATACCTTCAACAAGGCAAAAGTGACGACCTGCGACGGAACCAGTCCCGCGTGGTCGATGAATGCCGAGCAGGCCGTCGTGGAGATTGACGGCTATGCCCAACTTTTCCACTCGACTTTTGACGTAAAAAATACGGGAATCTTTTACAGCCCCTTCATGGTATTGCCGGCAAAGACAACGCGCCAGTCCGGGCTGTTGCCGCCAGACTACGGCATCAGCGATAAGCGTGGTTTTTATTATACCCAGCCGTATTTCTGGGCCATTGATGAAAGTCATGATATGACGTTCTACGGTGGCTGGATGACGAAGATCGGGCCGTCGCTCAGTGTCGAATATCGGGCGAACGAATTTACGGATCAAAAGACATGGCTCGCCGCCACCGGCATCTACGATAAGGATACCGTGGCGATTCCAGGGACGAGCCGGGTAAGCGAAAATAAGCAAACGCTGCGTACCAACAACGATCGGTACTGGTTGCGCGGAATGGCCGACGGATTCCTTGGGGCCTCCACGTGGCGTTACCGCTCCAATATCGATTATGTTTCGGATCAGGACTTTCTTCGTGAGTTCAACCAAGGGCCTACAGGTTTTGACAGGACCCGTGACAATTTGTTCAGGATGTTTGGGCGTGATTTGCAGGAAGACGATCAAAACCGCGTGAGCGCCGCTTTGGTGAGCAATGATTGGCAGCGCGTGGGCATCGTCGCCAGTATGCGGTATGAGCAGGATCCTGCCCTCGGCCACGGGAACAGGGCGCAAAGCCAGGATGAACTGGTTCAGCGCCTGCCGCAGCTTGACTTGTTCCTGTATAAGGGAAGAATCGTTCCGCAGATTCCCTTGGAACTGGAAGCGCAGTTCCAGTCCGGATATATGTACCGTGCTTCGGGAACAACCGGCGGGCGTACGGAAATCTATCCGAAGCTCTCTGTTCCTCTCGATTTTGGTTTTGGTTCCGTCATCGGTACGGTCGGGCTCCGTCAGACCTACTACAATACGGATCGCAAGGAGCATACCAGCCCATTGGCCATGTACATGGACAATTCGGCTTCCCCACGCCAGACAGGCGAATCCCGTACCATGATCGATATGGACATCCAAGGGTATACGGAAGCCAGCCGCATCTGGCAGCTTGGAGACGAATCGAGCATTCCGCTCAAACCTGAAAACGCCGGAAAGCAAATGTGGACGGCGGTTCGCCACGAAATCCAGCCGCGTATCCGGTATTCCCGCACGCCGCATGTTGACCAAGAAAAGAATCCTTTCTATTTGATGGAGGATAGAATCCTGCCCCGGGATGAACTGACGTACTCCATTACCAATATTGTAACGCGGAAGGGTTCCATTGTTTCGGTAACCGGAGAGGGGGATAAGCAGGAAGCCCGGCGCAGTACTTTTTATCAGGATCTTTTGCGCTGGCGGATTGAGAGCGGTTACGACTTTGAAGAGGCCCGCCGGGATCGGTATCGGGATGAATATGGGCGCAGGCCATTCATGGATATTGTTTCGGATTTCGAGATCTATCCTTGGCCGTGGCTCGGGTATCATGATAAAACGTATTTCTCGGCGTATGATGGACAAGTTACACGCCATGATCATGATATCAATCTGCGCTACAAGGATAAGATATCATGGTACACCGGTATGAGCTTCCGTGATAAGTATTACGACTACAGAAAAAAATTCCAGTATGAAAACTGGAACAATGTCCAGCTTACTTCGGATTTGCGGCTTATCCACAATGACTTGACGATCAATTTGACGCCTGAGTGGTCTATCAGGTTTGATGACTACCGTAATATGCGCCAAGGTGGAACGTTCGGAAAAACCTACGATCAAAGTATTGATATTGCCTATTCGGCGCAATGTTACCGCATTATAGGCCGGTATAATTACGATGGTTACGACAAGAGTTATTCTATCATGGTAGAGCTCCCCGGCATTTTTGATTGATCGCCGGGAACGATAAAATCGAAAAAACGGTTGACAGGTACGGGAAGAATCGCTAGAAGAATCCACGAAACGACGTATTGAACGTCATTTCCACGGAGAGGTGGCCGAGACGGCCGAAGGCGCTCGCCTGCTAAGCGGGTATACGGATAAAACTGTATCGAGGGTTCGAATCCCTCCCTCTCCGCCATATTTGTATCTCATGAAGGCTCCTGACGACTCATAACGTCTCAGGAGCCTTTACTTTTTCCCCTCTCTTTCGTCTCACGAAGTCTCATATCGTCTCATATTATCTTTTGTCAGCTCACTCTTTTTGGGGTATATTCGAGGGTATCTTCACCAAACGAGGAATCTATACCCCAATTGGATACCCCACATACCCCAGAGTTCCCTATGCTGACAGACACAAAAATCAAACAGGCCAAGGTCACGGATAAGCCCTACAAGATTTACGATTCAGAGGGGCTTTACATAGAGGTTGCGCCGACCGGATCAAAGCGGTGGAGATGGCGCTATCGGTGGAACGGAAAGGAAAAGCTTCTGAGTTTTGGAATATACCCCGAAGTACCCCTGAAGCTGGCCCGTGACAGGCGGGCAGCAGCGAAGGAGTTGCTTGTATCCGGGGTGGATCCTTCACAGGCCCGCAAGGAAGAGAAGGTTGAGAGCCGCGCGGCGGAGAACTCTTTCGCAGCGATGGCGGAGGAGTGGTACTCCCTGTACTCTGTGCCGTGGTCGGAACACTACAAGGAGCTGGTACGGCGCAGGATTGACGAATACTTGATCCCACGCTTGGGCAAGCGCTCCCTGTCTGAGATAACTCCCATTGAGATCATGGGTATCCTGACATCACTGGAGAAGCGGGGCGTCATCGAAACGGCAAACCGGGTTTTGGGGATTTGCTCGCAGATTTTCCGGAGGGCAGTGGCCACGGGAAAAGCCAAGAGCGATCCCTGCCGGGATTTGCGCGGGGCGCTGGCTCCGGCACAGGAGAAGCATCATGCCGCCCTGACCACGAAAGAGGGTGCGCGTGCTGTGATGCGTGCCCTCGATGCGTATCAGGGCAGCTTTGTGGTACGTGCGGCGGTACGTTTCACGGCCCTGGCGTTTGTGCGGCAGGTCGAGTTACGTTTTGCTACATGGGATGAGATCGATTGGGAAGAGAGAATGTGGCTGATACCAGCCGAGAGGATGAAGATGCGGCGGGAGCATATGGTTCCGCTGTCGCGGCAGGCCATTGCTGTGCTGGAGGAGATGCGGCGCGTCAATGGGACACAGCCTTACATTTTTACGGGGCAGGGGAGGCGGCGACGCCCGATCAGTGAGAATACAGTCCGGTGCGCGCTCCAATCAATGGGGTTTGCCGGGGAGATGACCGCACATGGATTCCGCAGCATGGCATCCACCTTGCTCAACGAAATGGGCTGGCGCTCGGATGTTATCGAACGCCAGCTCGCACACGTTGATAAAAACAAGGTCCGTTCCGCGTATAATCGGGCGGAATACATCACCGAGCGTCGGCAGATGATGCAGGCGTGGGCTGATTTTCTTGATTCCCTGTGATGACTTTTTGCAAGGCGGACATCCGCCAGAGGGAAGAGCGGCCATGTTTTTCCGGCTGAGGATAGAATCCCGCCCAGACGCCTCGATACCATGTCGCCCGTGAAACGGGGATGACCTCAAGTACCTCTTTCAAGCGAAGGAGTCTGTCTTCCATTTTTTTCTCCAATTATCAGGTAAAAAAGAAAAATCCCGGTCAAAAAGCATGCCGGGATTTTTTGTATATATGGGAGTGATGGATGGTATTTCTTGGGATTCTAGCCATTCCGCGAGCTAGCCCCGATAGATGTAAGGTTTTTGGGGTTTCGATAGGTTTGTTTCATTCTATCCTCCTTACGAAGCCTTTTCCGACACACGTGTCCCTATTTGGGCTGGTTGCGTATTCACCTTTTCGAGCGCGCGCACTGGGAATATAAATCATCTCATAAGCAAATACGGCACGAATATAAAGTAACTCTAGACTTTTTCATGAGCATCCAGCACAAAGTGGTAATGGACATCACCAATGAGCAATGAGAGCGCTTCGCGCCCCTTCTTTCAGTCAACCCCAAGGGAGGAGAGCGAGAGGGTAATGTAGGCCGGCGTTCAATGAGCCTCGTGCCATCCTGAATGGAATTCTTTGGATTTTGTGCACAGGTGTGCCGAGGAAGGATTTGCCAGAACGCTATCCATTGAGCTTCCAGGTCGTTTGCTCGGCGACAAGGCCTACGACAGTGATGCCCTTGACGGCAGACTGGAAGAAGCTTGGGTCATCGAAATGATCGCCCCGAATCGAAAGACGCAGGCCAAGACGCAAGATGGCCGTCCCTTGCGGGGACCGCCGCCGCTGGAACGTCGAGCGGCTGTTTGCTTGGCTGCAAAACTTTCGTCATATTGTTTTACCATATGAATTTTCTGAAGAAAATTTTCTAGCAATGACACAACTGGAGTGTATCATGATCTTGTTCAGGTTGATTGTGAGATGACTTTTAATTTTCCCATGTGTTACTCATAGTCTATAGACTTATCGTCTGTATTGCGCACAATATAATTTATGAATATTCTAAAAATATTTGGCAGTAATGTTCGTAGGATACGGGAACAGTATGGATGGTCACAAGATCATCTTGCCGATGAGTCTGGGCTACATAGAACATATATCAGCGGAATTGAGCGTGGGATCAGAAATCCTACACTTAGTGTGGTTGCAAAAGTATCCCAGGCCCTAAATGTCGCTCCTGAGGTACTTTTAGCCTTTCTTATTGAACAGGATAAAGACAAATGATTACTAAGAATCAGCGTAAACAGTACACGCTATATAATGAAGCAAGAAAATTTTGTATAAACAACCCTCATATTTTAATTGCACTTGAAGAATATTTAACAACTAAAATAAACAACATTGTATCTGACTCTATTGAATCAATAAAAAATGATTATAATGAAGCGTCTTTTTTATATCCGTTTTGGAAAAATTATCCACCAGACGATAGAGGCAATCAGCCAATAAAAGATCAATACCCCTGGTTAGAAGTTGGAGAGCATGCAGTCGGTGTAAAGTTGGCCAGATTAATTGGGAATTTTTTTACAGTGCATGACACAGGATTCCCTACAGGGGCAGATCAAAGATTTGTCGTTGAAAATGAAGAAATTTCAAAAATTTTAGCTCAGAGAACTAAGGCGGCATGGCTTTTTATTGATATTAAAAGTGTTGGTCCTCGAGATGACCATCCGCATACGGTAATGAGTCACAACCAAATATCTGGAGATGGATCATGGGAACAATTGCATGAAGGAATGCAGAACAGTGTTCTGAAGGCTATTGGACCACGGGCTGAGCATGATTTTTATGCAAGTTTACCACCATTGGTAGTTCTCTCTAATGGAACTTTTGCACCTCTGGTCACTATCGCATTAAAGCCTGTTTATCAAATGCTTCCTGCAAATGATCCAGGAACTCGTAATAATGGACAACCTCTATCTAGAATTGACATCGCCTGTATTCCAAATGGACTGTTATTAACAAGATCACCGAATTATCTCAAACAATATCCATGCTTGCTATTTCCAGGAAAAGACGATAAGAGCAAAAATCCGTTAAAATTACGGGCAAGAGTGAGTTTTGATCTGCTCAAAAAAATAGCCCCATGGCGAGTACAATCTATTTCTGTTTCATTTCCCTAGTGAATCAAAAAGGTTAACAGGATTTGTTGTATACTCCGCTTTTATATTTGCAGTTGCCAACTGCACATAACTTTTTTCTTTCTCGATTCCTATAAAACATCTTTTGTTACGAATAGCAGCAATAGCTGTTGTGCCTGAACCCATAAAAGGATCTAACACAATATCTCCTTTTTCGGAAAAAAGGCGTATCACTCGAGATGCCAACTCTAGAGGGAATTTTGCTTCATGGTCATCGTTTGAACGTACACTATTGATATACCACGTTCCCCTAATCCCCCATTCTCGCCATTCTTGTGTGCTTAATTTACTCTTATTAATTACTTGTTGCCCTGGTTTCCAAAATATATATAGATCTTCATATTCATCAACTGCCTTTAGTGAATTTGATGTCCACTTGCAGTTTGCCCAGGCAGGATCTTTTATCCAAATTCTGTGATCATATACATATAAACCACATTCTAGGCCATATTCTTGTAAAAAACCACCTACCAAGTTTACTCTTGTTTGTGTTTCATATTTACCACCTCTAATATTATTGCCATTTAGTCTGCGATCTATTGTCTGCTCACTACAGCCAAGATGTGCTGCGAGCTGGTATCGATTATAGTTTGGAAATTTTTCTTTTGCCTCTAGCACCATTTCTCTTGTGACTTTAGAGCGATGTAGAGATAAGTTCATTGCTTGAAATTTCGGAATGCTTTCATCCTTAAAACACCTAATATCTGCAATATTAATTACTAAAAATCCTCCTGGTTTAAGAATGTTATAGTGGTTATGAATAACCTCACGCAACATTGATTTCCAAGATTCGTAAGAAACATTTTTTTCGTATTCCTTACCAACGAAATATGGTGGTGACCAAAAGCTAAGGGATATTGAGCTTGGTTTAATAGAACGCATAATTTCTTCAGAACGTCCATGATATATTGTGTTTGTATCAAGATATTTCATTTGTATTACCACAACATTGATAATATTTTTTCTCAAAAAGCTGTCTTTGTTGTAAAGCGCCTATCATCCATACAGTGAAATTATTTCGCTAGTATGCCCAGAATTAGGTGAAAAAACAAGTCTGAAGAAAGGCATAAAGAGCAGTAAAACGTCTTTAGAGTATGTTTACAAACTATTGAATAAAGATGAGTACTAAAGCAAAATGAACGGAGCTCACGAATTTTGCCACAATGTTTTTATAACATATGGTACTAAATAGCATTTTAAAATTTTGTTGAAGAAGTTTTGGATAAGGTGTCGCCCTTTTTTCAAGTTCTTTGGAGTGGGATAGTGTGGCTTTGTTCTGCACAAGGAGGTTAGAGATAAGGAGGAAAACGAATTTTCTGGATTTTTAGTTATAATATCACATGATATTCTCGTTATCCACCGCATAGTCGGAATGTGTCTTTCAGCAGATGGACCCCTTCAAGCAGATGGTCAGAAAAAAGGCGACCCACATCAAAGTGAGCCGCCTTTCGTTTGGGGTCATTCGTCGCCTTCGTATGGTGTTACATCCAGCACGTTGTAGGCGTACCTGTGCCGCCGGGATGGTTTGCCTCCTTCCATGATGGGAAGCACGCGCAGGTCGTAGTAGGGGTAGGAGGGGACGAACAGGATTTTGTCGACCTTTGCCGGACTGGTGCCGTCGCGGTCCCATCCGGAGACGATATCGCCTTCCTTGTAGGGGCAGGCGGCGACGGCGGCGTCACGTTTGGCGACTTCGAGGACGTTCTTCGCCTGTTGCACGGCGCGTTCGCACCTTCTAACCTCATCAACGAGTTCCATGATTTCAGCGTCGTTCATTACCGTTCCGTGTGATGCGTGTTGAGGTTATGGGTTCATCTTTTGCCTGAGCTGGTCGGCAAGCTCGGGAACCACGCCGAGCAGGGCCGCCCGGAGTATCGGCTCAAGGCTCTCTGCCGCCTGCTGTTCCGACAAAACAGGCGTCGGGGGTGTATCCGTTCCCGCCACATACTGCGGGCCTTCGCCGGTGCGGATCCAAGGCGGCGATGATCCGTTTGATGTCCTCGAGGATCTCGGCTTGCCGCGTGGACTTGTTCAGCCATGAGGGGTTGATGGGGATGTCCAGTTCCGGCACGCCTTCACAGCTCTTGATACTGTCGACGGTAAACTGGACGGCTGCGCGTCGGCCTTCACGGTCGCGCCGCTCGAAGTCCTTGACCTGCGTGTCCAGCGCAGCGCGGGCATCCACGATGCGGGCGATCAGCGCCTTGACCTCGGCGTCGAACCCGTCCAGCGGCCCGTCCTTCCGGGCGTTGTCCATCCCGCTATTTCGTTCTTGATGGCGGGCACGTCGGCTTCCTGTACCTCCAGCCCCGCATACAGCGCGAGGGCGGCATCCAGCAGGGCGGACACGGCGTACTTGTCCCATGTGATGACCAACGGCGTCGCGGTGACGTTCAGGTCAAGCAGGGCGAGCCCGGCGGGTTGCTCCTGCGCGGGCGGGAGGGCTTCCAGAGTTTCTGTGGTCTGTGCCATATTCCTATCCTATTGGTTTTGCCTAAAAAGGCACGCCATCGAGGCCGGAGGCTTCGGAAGGGAAGGCGGGGCCGAGGTCTTCATAGTCCGCGGAGTGCCGCCCCTGTGTCTGGCGTCCGCCTCCTTGTCGGCCCTGCTGCCCGTCGCCGTCCCCCTTGCGGTCGAGGAACTGGACGCGCTGCCCCTGAATCTCGGTGACGTAGCGGTCCTGCCCTTGCTTATCCTGATATTTGCGGGTGGAGAGCTTGCCCTCGACGAACACGAGGCTCCCCTTGGCGAGGTACTGCGAACAGGTTTCGGCCTGCCGGTCCCAAAAGACGACCTTGTGCCATTCCGTCTTGTCGACCTTCTCGCCCCTGTCGTTGGTGTAGCCCTCATCCGTAGCCACGTTCAGACTGCATACGGGCTTTCCGGCTTGGGTGTAGCGCATCTCGGGATCGCGCCCGAGCCTTCCAATGATCATCACCTTGTTGAGGCTGCTCATACAATCTCCTGCTGAGGGAAAGAAAAGCCCCGCCTGATTATCAGGGCGGGGCTGTTGTTACGCGGCGCGTTCCTTGCCCTGCGCTTCGATCTTGTGCTGCCGTTCCCGGTACCCCATTGCCGAGGACAGGGAGCGCAGGCACGGGCTCGGCGCCGTGCCGCTGGTGCCGTTCCTGTTCGAGCCGACCTCCCCCATGACCGGGCTCCCCGCCACGGACGATGTGCTGTCCCTGATCCTGCGCATCTACAGACGGGACTCGGAACTCGACAAGATGCTGTTCGACCGGGCCGTCCCCCTGCTCAACGTGGGCGGCGTAAGCCAAGAGCATTGGGACACGTTCGTGGTCGCCAGCTCCAACGCCCTCATGAGCACGGAACCGGGCGGCATCACCGCGCAGTACGTGGAGCCCGTCAGGCACCGCGTTTCAGGCGCAGGCCGAAGCCCTTGCCCGCGACGAGGCCAGCGTGCAGGAAATCTCCCTTCGTATGGTCCGTCCGCAATCCGCCGTGGGAGAGTCCGCCGAGTCCAAGGCCATCGACAAAACACAGCTCGACACGCAGCTTGCCAGCTTCGCCCGGCGCAGCGGCAGCGCGCGGAAGCCCTCTGCTGGAAGCTCGCCGCCCGGTGGCTTGGAGCGAAAGAGGACGGGAGCGAGGCGACGGTGAAGATCAAGGGGCAGACGCCCGCGAAGGAAGGCCAAGGGTGACGCAAAAGCCCCGGCAGTCTAGGCTGACCGGGGCTTTCGCATCATGGAGGGTGATTATATCATCAAAGCGTGATGACTCGCTTACTTCCAATTTGGATCTTCCTTCAGTTGCTCCATCAGAAGAAATTGGATCGCCTTGTCCGGCTTGCCGATAAATATATAACGGGCATATTTACTCGGGGTATCTATTGCTTCAGGTACATCTTTCACTTCAACTATCATTCCCCAAGCTTTTTGAGATGAAGGCTGGTAGGCGCTGATAATGAAATTATTGCCGCAATCATGTGGTTTGCATTGCTGCCTGACAAGATATGTTTCACCATTGCACTGTACCATATTGGCCGTTCCAAGTGCCGTAAGGCCATGGAATATCCACTCAGGGAGATCCGCCCGGCTCTCGCCTTTCAGTGCCTGTTCCCATGCCTGAGCCTGTTTGTCGGATATGGACGAGGCATAGGCGCCGATGCTGGCCAAGAGCAGAATACCCAACACTGCAAAGGCTATGATCGTTTTTTTCACTTCTTTTCTCCTTCGATGATTGCCGGAGGTTTTGCTCAATCACCCTACGGCAAGACTACACGTTGAAGGTCTACTTCTGGAGTCGCTCGGGAACAATATTCCTCAAGCATTATGAGCGGAAGCTGTTTTGGGGTATAGACTCCCTATTTGTACTCCAAGAGTAACACAAAATCTCTCGGAGGGATATGATTAACCGTTCCTTTCCTCTATTACATATTTTTCTAGATCTCGGTCGCCCATGCCGCCTTATGGTCGCGTAGGCCCTTCCTTCCGGTCGGGGTTCCATTCAATCGTCCAATACGTTCCTGTCATGCCATCCTGGGTACAGCGTCAGTTCCGGGCCTCTCCACGACCACGGGGCAACGATGCCTTTGACGGGCACAGGCACGACCTCACGCGGGTTGGCAAGCTCCCATGCGAAACCTACATCTCGTCCTCGTAATCCTCGCAGCACGCCGCAACAAGGTCTTCCCGCTTCATGGGGCGGCATCCCACCACATCCACAATGCCGAGGGCCACGCCCACGGGTGCAGGGGGGGACGCCCTCATACAGGCGCTTCAGGGCAAGCTGGCGGCACCCTTCACCGGAACCCTTGCCGACGCCCTCACGGACAGCGACGCGCAGCTCGCCGTTACCGTGGCGTCGGGCCATGTCCTCCTGCGCGGCGTCATCGAAGTGGCCAGCACCCCGTCAGGCAAGGAATTGATCCGTTACCGCAAAGCCGTGAAAGACGCCGCCAGTCCCGGCAAATGGCCCCTCTCCGAACTGATCAGAGGGTACAAGGGCACCACAGCGGCGTCCGGCGCGTCCGGTGCCTCCGTTTCCCTGAAAAGCCGGGCCTTCGTACAGGCCCTATGCCGCCCCAACGTTTCAGCGTGGATCGTCATCGACAAGACGCTGCAAGCCGTGCAGGGCTGCCACGTCACGGACGCCAGCATCTCCGCCACCAAGGAAGGGGCCGTGGAGCTGACCGGGACGCTCACCGGATGCCGGGTCTTCAACGCCAGGCCTTCCTCTGTGGGGGCTGAGGCGCAGGCTTCCGCGGCTTCCATCGTCGTCGAGGACGCGAAGGTCTTCTTTACTGGGCAGAAAATCCAGAACGTCACCAAGTCGGACGACAATTCCGGCAAGGGCTACGCCGTGACCGCCGTGGACAAACGGACGAACACGCTGACCGTCGCGCCCGGCATCTCCGGCGCATGGGCCGTGGACGACGTGGTGGATGCCCTACGGCCCCGCCATCGGCGCGGAGATGGAGAATACCGATTCCGTTGTCCGCATCGACGGGACAACCGGGAAAATGCGCTCCTGCACCATCAAGTTCTCCACACCCACGGAGTTTACCGACGAGCTTGGCGACCATTTCCCCGGCCAGCCCATCGACACCATGCGGGCCTCCAGCGTAGATTTTGAATACTACATGCGCAACGACGCCGCCAAACGGCTCAGGGAAGGCAGCGAGGGCAAGGAAGTCCGGTTCGACGCGGAATTCGGCAGTGAGGAAGGCCGCAAGGTCGTCGTGTCCTGCCCCCGCATCAAGAACAAGATGCCCGGCATCAACGGCGATTCCGCGACTGTCACCCTTTCGCAATCCTCCGACATCCTCGGCGTCGGCCTTGAGGACGCCGTGGAAATCATCCTCGAATAGCTCCGGCTCCCACCGCCTCCTTTTCCGGTGGGGCCATTCTTCAACCACCACTTCAACTTTCAACCAAAGGATCAACATCATGAAATTCGTGAACGACGCCACAGCCAAGGATACCGCCTTCATCAAATGCTTTCCCGATGATTCCGGCGTGTACGCCCGCGTCCTGACGGAAACCGAGCTGGATACCCGCTACATCATCCCGCACTGCGTGCATTCGGCGATTGTGGTGACGATGAACGCCCGTAAGCTGTACAGAGTCTTTTTTCCCCTCCGCTGCTGCGCGAGGGCTCAGTGGGAAATCAGGGATCTTGCTCAGGCAATGCTTGTACTCTGCAAAAAAGAGTTTCCAGCTGTGTTTGATCAGGCTGGAGCCAGTTGCAAAATCCTTGGATACTGCTCGGAAGGACAGAACAAAACCTGAGGAGCAGTGCCATGCCGGTAGCCCTTACACAAGAGCAAATACGTGTCCATGACGCGATCATGGATTACGTCGGCAAGACGTCCCTTTCGGCGTCCAAGGCAATCGCTTGGCAAAGATGCGCAAAGGGAGCAGCCGAGTTCAGGATATCTGTTCAGGATTCATGAAAGTCGTAGGTTCTGATGACTCTGTCATTCTCTGCGGCATGAACAAAACACGTGTTGCCTACAACACGAAAGTTCGTCTTATCCAAGGATTTGCCCAAAAAGGGGGCAAGTATCCGATTAAGGGAGAAAGGCTCATTTGCCTGAAGAATGACGCGGTTACCAATTTCAGGAATGGGCAGCTCTTGCGTGTCTGTGAGGACACAAAGCCAATTGAACCGTCGTCCTCATGCTACATCACAAGCTTAGAGGAGTTCCCTTCAGATCTGGTGTCCTATGCAGGGTCGCTTCACTGCCCGGACATCCAGGTGGCCATGAGGCAGCTGCAGGAGGATCGAACCGCATTGAATACCCTGTTGGAGAAGAACAGACAGACTACCCTCTGCTTCTTGATTACGGGTATGCACTCAGCGTGCATAAGGCACAAGGCTCAGAATGGGAGCGTGTACTCCTCATTGATGAACGGAACCGGTACATGTCTGACGACGATTACACTCGTTGGCTCTATACCGGAGTGACTCGGACGAAAGAAAGACTGTTGATTGTGAGTTAATTATGGATAATTTGATACTTTTCGATTTTTCAAACCTGGCGCATCGCTGCATTCATCTGAAACAGATCGAAGCGGCATCGGAAAATCCGGAGTACGCACTCTGGCACTACATGGTGTTTCAAGCCATGTATGACTACGTCATTCAGACAGCGGCAGATTTCGGAGGTACGTTTGATGTCGTTCTGGCGCTGGACAGCCATAGCGGCTATTGGAGGAAAAATATTTACCATCCATACAAAGGAGATAGACTCGTAAAGAAAGCCATTGACGGGCTGGATTGGGCGCGCATCTATGAGGAATTTGACGTACTCACCAGAAACATCCGGGAATGCCTGCCGTGGAAAGTTATAAGCGCTCCAAAATGCGAAGCCGACGACGTCATATATACGCTTACGCAACAGCATCTTCTGGAGCATCCTGAGGGTAAGGTTTTCGTACACAGTGGGGATTCTGACTATCTGCAACTCGTGCAGGCCAGAGTATTCTCTACAATCCGGCAAAGCAGGAATACGCCACGTTTCCCTATGACACCCGTGTGAACGGAAAAGATTTCCGCTACGAATCCAGAGATGAGTTTCTGCAGTATAGTATTCTGACTGGGCAGGGTGGAAAAGACAACGTGTATAACATCAAGACGCCTACGGACTGGTCAGGCAGCCGAAAGCCGGGATTCGGCATTGCCGCGGCTGCGAAGGCACTTGCACATCCTGAGGGCCTCGATGCGTGGTTGGCCACAAACGGTATGGCCGACAGGTATGAGCGAAACAGGGTAATTATTGATATGCGTGCTCTGCCGGAGAAATACTATTCCGAAATTGTACAGGCATACCAAACGTACCCAGAGACGAAGATTGACGTTCAAGGCTTCATTGAAAGATATAGGTGGCCATCGCTCGCTAGCGCTGAGGCTCGGGCGGATATAGATGCCGTACTCTCCGCAGTAGCAGGAATAGATGTCCAGCAGCCAGCTGTTGTTAAGGCAGAAGAAGGCAGCATGGATTTTGTCCTTTAAATGAAAAGGGCTACTTCAGGAGCTGTGAGTTTCTGAAGTAGCCGCTATGTTTTTACGGTGAATATTGCCTTTGCGGAGAATGTGTGTTTTATTCTCCGCAAGAGGTGCGGAGATTATGCGCTATATTCACGAAAGGCAGGAATGGCCGACATTTCAGTGGGACATTGCAAAACTGGCTGAGCCACTTGCAGCTATACGACACAAGCAGGGCTTGCTCTTGGGCCGGATGAGCGCCCTTGGCTTTTCTATCCGCGCTGAGGCCGGACTGGAAACGCTGACGCTGGATGTAGTAAAGTCCAGCGCCATAGAAGGGGAAAACCTTGATACGGCTCAGGTGCGCTCTTCGCTAGCCCGTAGGCTTGGCATTGACATCGGCGGACTTACGCCTGTGAGCAGAAACGTGGAAGGCGTTGTGGAAATGATGCTGGACGCCACACAGCGCTATGCTGAACCGCTCACAAAGGAACGTCTGTTTGGCTGGCATGCGGCCCTTTTTCCTACCGGATACGGAGCATCACGGCGCATCACCGTGGGTGCCTGGCGCAAGCCTGAAGCTGGCCCCATGCAAGTTGTCTCTGGCTATATAGGACACGAAAAAGTTCACTTCGAGGCCCCCGCTGCCGAGCGCCTTGATATGGAGATGGGCCGTTTTCTGGAATGGTTCAATACTCCTCATGAGCTTGATCCGGTGTTGAAAGCCGGAATCGCGCACTTGCGGTTTGTGACCATCCATCCCTTTGAGGATGGTAACGGGCGCATAGCCCGCGCCATTGCCGATTGCGCCCTGGCGAGGGCTGATGAATGCCCGCAACGCTTTTACAGCATGTCCGGACAGATCGAGCGAGAACGTAAGGAATATTACGCTATTTTGGAACGTACCCAAAAAGGAGGTTTGGATATCACACTTTGGCTGAACTGGTTCCTTGGCTGCCTTGGGCGAGCCATAGAAGGCGCTGACGAGACACTTGCTACTGTCATGCACAAAGCACGCGTCTGGCAGCAGGCCAATCAACATTCTCTCAATGAGCGCCAGCGTGGTATTATCAACCGCTTGCTTGATGGTTTTGAGGGGAAGCTGACGAGCGGAAAATATGCCAAGCTAGCTAAGTGTTCACCGGATACGGCCTTGCGCGATATTCAGGGACTGATGGAGTACGGTATATTGCAGCAAAGCGAGAGCGGCGGACGGAGTACAAGCTATGCTCTCTTTGATGACTAATTTAGCCCACAGAAATCTCAACATAATCAGTCAGTTTGAGTTTTCCGGCATAATAATCCTTCCATGTGTCATCGACGGGGGAACATTTTTTTGGCGTCCTCGATGGCTTCATCGGTCACCGGAACGTGTATTTGCATGACGTCGCCGTCATAGTCAGCGTTCAGGCCCTTTTCCCAGAGAGAGTTCACTTGAAGGTTTGTACCTTCACGCAGCAACGGCTTCGCCGCAAGGATACCATGCCTCCACAGCGTTGGAGCACGGTTGATGCTCACTGGGCGCTTTTCAAGCTCATCGAGCAGACACTTCTTGGCATGGGTTCCCGCTGCTCAATGGCTTCTCGTGCCTTCAGCGGAAAATATGGTAGCGAATTCCCCGGTAACCAGAACCCCGTGGACAGTGACGTCGTCACAGGCGTGGTATACGCCCTCAAACTGATGACCAACACAGGCTATTTTTTCGCTCATCAAATACCTGTCACGATGCTTATCGACTTGTTTTTCAGGGCAGTAAATTTTTCAGACAGCTGTTTTGATTCTTCAAGAGCCTTATCCGGGAACCGTGCAGCATTATTTGGCGAATGCGGAGTATCTGACTAGCCTACGATACACCACAGTCTTACAAAGAGGTGCATATGAATCTTGGACAAATGCCACATATAATACGTGCAGTTGCAGAATGCACCGACTGTGTCTCCCTCCTTGTCATAAGCTCGCAAGCTATTCTTTGACATTGCCTTGATAGAGTGTTTGATTTTAAGGTATTTTTCACTCTAGAAAATGACGATGAAGGTTCGTCAGGGCCTCAGAGCATGTGGCTAATCTCCCGGACACAGCGCTCTGAGGAGAAAAAACGTGCCCTTGGAACGCTTGAGTAGCGACCTGTAAGAAAAGCTATGAGCAACTTGCCCGTGGCTTTTTTTAACTTTTCAAAAGTGTGGTATTCCCCCATACCCGGGTACGAAACGTCTCTATAGGCGCCTCTTAGGGATTTCGTATTTTCAGCATGTTAAAAAAAGTAAATCAAAAATTGATTTTTAGACTCCATGGCATAAGCTCCATACCATACACGAAGCGTAATTTAGTCGTGAAGCCTGAAGAAGCTATTACGGATGACCACATTTCGTGCTGCATCTGCGGCCGCAAGATGAAAAATCTGAACGCCAAGCATTTGGCCAGCCACGACATTGACATGGATTCCTACAAAAAGCTGTGCGGGTACGCTCCTGATACCAATTTGATTTCCGCAAGCCTGCTCATGCAGCTGCAGGAAAATGTATTGAAGGCCCAGCAGGGTCGCGAAGCCAAAGCCAAGGCGAATGCCGATAAGAATCAGCCGGCTATGGTCGATTAGTTTTTCGATAGAGCAAAACAGAGATGTGCGGTATAGAGGGGTAACCTGTTGGAGGTTACCCTTTGTTATTGCTGACACAGGCCATACGCCCAATCAACTGTTCACAAAGAATTTTTTGTACCCCCTTTACATTTTATAAATCATCCTATAAAAAATGGCATTACTGAAGGAGTCAAACTGTGCTTTCCATCCACCCCCCCTTCTTTTCCTCCTCCCTTCGTGACAGCCACGCCGTTTGGTCTTGTCTGCTGTCTGAGAGAGAGAGAGAGAGAGAGAGAGAGAGAGAGAGAGAGAGAGAGAGAGCTATTAGATAGCGGGCTTGTAACCCTTAGTTTTTTTCCGATATGACACCGCAGATCCTGTGTGATCTGCGGTGTTTTTATGTATTTTAACCTGTTGAGGAGAAAGTCATGCCTCATAACATGTTGGAGTCCGTACAGATAACCGAAGGTTCGGCCACCCTCATCTTCAGCGAATCCGTAACCGATCCTTCCTTCGTCCTTTCTCTTATCAACGGGACGGCCCACCCACCCCTTGAAGTGACATCGTCTCTTGCGGAAGACGGTAAAAGTCTTTTGTTGGCCAGCAGTTCCATTCATGCAACTTCGGCCCTTTCCTTTGTGGGCAGTGTAAGTTCAGCAGGTACGCCCATCGCTTTTGATTTCATCAAGGCCACGTCCCTTGTCGGAGCACGCACCGCCGTAGCCAACGCGAAGATGGCTTTCTCCGTCACACAGGGCGACGATCTCACCATTGAGGGAACGCACGCAGCGTTCGGTGCCGAAGCGGATATTCTGACTCTTCAAAACGCATCCAATTATGATGTCCCACACCCGACCATCGATCTCGGCGCGGGAGACGACAGGGTTGTTGCCGGAAGTGGCACGGTGCTTTCCTCCCACAGCACCACAGGCGTTAATGCGGGATCTGGGCACGACGCGCTGGAATTCAATACGCAATCATTCAATCTGCTGTTTGGAATACGGGGAAGCCTGTCTTTGGACAGCTACAATTTCAGCAACTTTGAAGAAGTTGTCCTCCCGTACGGGACACTTCTCAACAAGCCTGTTTTCGGCACCTCTCTGACGCTCAATCTAGGCACAAAAAATGCTATCGACACCCTGACCTTTGGGGCAAAGGCTGGCTCCAACTATAACCAATCCGGTGACATGGCAGTTCTTTCAGGAACGGCGAAAAATGTAGTCATCAACGGCATGGCAGAGAATACCACTGTCAATTTCAATGGTGGCGTCGACGTTGATACCACAGCCTTCACCATGAAGGGCGTCAAAAACCTCGACGTCAACTTTGCAACGGATAACGCCGTGGACATGGCGTTCGGCAAGCTGACCTTGTCCAATACGGAAAACCTGCACATCACCGTTACGGACAACGCCGTTAGCAACAGCATCAGCGTGAACGACCTGAATGTCACCAATCTGTCTTCGCTTACGCTAACCGATCTTGATGCGGATGATTCCGCCACCATCATTCTAAATGGTACCCTTGCAGCCAACAGTCTTCTGAATTTTTCTGAATTCGGAGGCTCCGTTATCCTGAAGGACAACGCCGGAGCAGCAACTGTTTCTCTTGCTTCCACACACGGAAACGTAATCACGCTCAAATCCGATAACGCCGCGAACACAATCATGTACGCGGCGGCAGGCAACGGTGGTGACACCGTCGCCAACTTTGAAGTGACCCACGACAAGCTTCAATTTTCCACATTGTTTGCGGACACTGTTCGATCTGCCACGACCAGTGACGGCAACACGTCCGTCTATCTTGATGAAAACGGCAACGGGCAGTTCGACAACAACGATGCGGTGCTTGTTACCTTGGCAGGCACAGCCGGTTTTTCGGCTGAAAATATAGTTTTCGCCTAATAGGAGCCTAAAGGAGGAAACCATGGCTATATTTTTTGATGAGAGCTACTACCTGAAGAGTAAGCTCGCGCAGTTGGAAAGCGTTGGAGAAAAGGATGCCAACGGCAACGCCTACACGCTGGACAGCCTGAAGCAGGCCATTTCCGATGCGGGCATGACCCCGGAAACGCATTATCAGACTTATGGGCGCACGGAACAATTGAATCCCAATGCCTATTTCAATGAAGCGGAATATCTGATCGCCAAAACCATGCAAGTCAATAGCATTGCCCAGGATGGGAGAACCAACTGGACGGTGGATGAGGTCAAAGCTGCAATAGAAGACATCGGCCTAACCCCTGCTGAGCATTACGAGGTGTACGGGGGGCACGAAACCGACGCCAAGGGAAACCTGATCAACCCTTCCAACGCGTTTGATGCCAATGCCTACGTAGCCGCCAAGCTGTATCAGCTGCAGACCTCGGGGACGGAAGAGGAAAAGGCGGAATGGGCTGGCAAGACCGCCGCCGATGTTGTTGCGGCCATTGCCGAAAACGGCATGTCTCCGGTTTCGCACTATGAGATGTTTGGTGCGACGGAAGCCAATGCAGGAGATGTCCCGCTGGTGCAGACGGTTCCCGTCGCCCAGCGCGTGGAAAACGATCCGGCGCGTGCCGAAGTGACCGGCGAGCTTGTGCCTTCCAACTACAACGCGCCCACGCCTCCGCCTGCCGACGTCACGTCGGACGAGGCCGCTCCGGTGACCAAGCCTGCCGACGTAGGCGGTAAGGCCGATACCGCGATTTCCCCTGAGGTGGTTGTCCCGAAAGCTCCCGTACCTGTTCCCGGTGACCCCGACTACGTGGCCCCGCCTGCAAATATTGTGGATACCAACGACAACCCCGTAGTGGTCGTACCTCCGGCAACGGCTGGCGGCGAGCCGCAGTTCGGCGTGGTTGGCGCTGACGGTACAGTCAACGGCGTGGACAGCGCCGGCAACCCCACGGATACGGTCATCGGCAAGGTGGACGATACGGGCACGGTCACACCGGTTGAGCCGAGGCCGGAGCCGACACCGGATCCTACGCCTCCGTCCGACACAACGCCTCCGTCTCCACCTGATTTTGCTAACCCAATTGCAGGTGATAACGTCATCGACAGACACGAGCTTCTGTCTGGGGTAGCCCTGACCGGAACGGCTGAGGCCGGCAGCACGGTAAAGATTGTCATCAGCGATGGGAACAACGAAACTACTGATGTTACCCTCACCGGAAAGGCAAATGACCACGGTGAGTTCTCTCTGACACTCACACCAGAGAACGCCTCCAGCCTGAAGGATGGTACTCTGACCCTTGAGGCCACGGCTACCGACGCGGCAGGAAACACCTCAGCAACAGCAACCAACACGGAGATTACGCTTGATGCAGCGCTTGACGCGACCTATGCGGCAGCTCAAAGTCTTGGAGAGACTCAGCTTGGCCTGAAAGCCCCAGATGGTTTTGTGGGTACGAAGCCGACGCTCAACCAATTGATGGAAGAACTCCAGACAGTTTACGATAAGGTAACGAAGGGCACAGATGGGGACTATGCCTCCGTAGACGACCTTGAGAAGGATGCCCCCAACTTCGCAAAGCTGGTTCATTTCTATAGCGACCACACGGTCAACCAAACTGTAATCGCGCCCAGTTCCGGCGCTACTCCTGGCGTGCTGAACCTCTCGGTGCACGATGTTTATGGCGGCGGCTTGTCCCTGTCTCTGGCTGCCTTGAATGCGGCTACTGCCACTGGAGGCAGAATTGCGGCCCTGGTAGATATCCTTGGTAAGGCACAATTTGACCTTCCGGTCATCAAGGCGACGGCAACGGATGTGGTCAACCTTGAAGTGAACAAGGTCGGCTCCACTATCACCGAAGCCATCGACAGCACCCTTTGGCATAATGACATTACCTTTGCCAAGCTGGTCGGACTGATTCCCGAAGTGAAGCCCATTGCCGTTGATGCGAACACCCAAAACCTTGATCTGCGCCTTGCCGCTGACGGCGACACCAGCACCGTCAACCTAATGGAAGTGAGAGGCACGGTAGAAGACATCACCTTCTCCGGAACCAAAGGGCGATTTGGTATTAATGTTGATACCTCTAGCGTGAAGAACATCGACGCAAGCAACCTGACGGATGATCATTCCGGGGTGTATGTAAATACGGCTCAGATTGGTGTTACCATCCCCCTCAGTGATGGAAAAACTGTCAGTATAGGCTTCCACGCTGATGTTGCGGATGCCCTGGCCTTTACCGGCAGTGCGGGGAATGACCTGCTGGTCATGACTCAGGAGAAGTATACTACTGCTACAACGCTGAATGGTGGAGAGGGAACTGATACCCTGGCGTTGCTAGGGACAAGCGAGGAGTCCTCACCTATTGCTGTCACCGCCAGCAATAATCTCTCCGGATTCGAGAAGCTGGCGCTTGTCGATATCTCTGACTCTTCTGTTACGGGCTCGTTCAAAATTGAAGATGCCTCCCAATTTACCGGGATCACGGAGTTCATCACAACCAACTCGCTTGCGATTGGAGGACTGGAAAACAATACGGAAATTTCCGTCGTCAATTTTATGGCATATAACGTAAATCTTGACCTTACCGCAAAGAATGCGGGGAGTGCCGTTACGCTCAACGTTGCCATGACCGATCACTTCCTGATGCACCCAGAGTCGTTAACTGGTGGAGAAGTAATTGGCCATAGCCGAGCCGTCCTCATCAACGCCGATAACATCACCCAGCTGACTCTCACAGGAAAAGATGCCAACGCAACGATCCTGCTTACCACTGCAGCACTGGAAGACCTTAGAGGTAATTCCATTGACGTCAGTGGGTATGTGGGTGATATCCAGTATGAAAGCGGGTGGACGTATAACGATAGTGATCATACTCTTACCCAGAATGGTATCATTGTTACACTCTATGGCGTCCAAAACGACACAACCGTTTCGGAGGGTCAGATTATATAACAGCTTTTCCACATCCGGGGAATAATGAGAAGTCCGAAACTCCACTACAGGGTTTCGGACTTCTTGGTGATCAACGGCATAAAAACTAGTAGGAAAAACGAGATAACTTGGGAAGTATCGGGGAGAATTTTAGGCGCGGGTGTAATTCTATTGCAGAATCTGCAACAGCAAAGGAGGGAATCAACTCTCCTTTGCTGTTGCCGGATAGGCTGTGTCTTTCCGGAGCATAGCGTCTCTAAGCCGCTTCGCCGCCGTGAACTTGATTGCGTTATAGGCGGGAAGGGAGAGTGCTTCACCTGTCTTTGGGTTGCGTCCTTTTCGGGCGGCCCGTGCCACAGATACGAACGTCCGGAAACCGGGGAGAAAACCCCGTTCCCCTTCCGCCAGCGCTTCCGCGAATGTGTCGATCTTGGCCTTAATGAGCTTTTCCACTTCGGCTTCTGTTAGACCGCAGTTCTTCCTGAGCCGCTTTACGAGATCATACTTGTTCATGTGGCTCCCCTTTCATTTTTACACGGCTGACGCAGTCTCTCAGTTCCCGCGCGTTTGGCGTTATTCCACCTGCCCGTGGCGCCGACGAGTTTTGCGCTCTAGTGATCCGCCGGATATATGTCTCGATAACCTGATCGCTCCGATTTCTGACGATTCCGAGATCGTGCATTTCACACCAGAGACTTTTGGCACTCTACTCCGAACGAACTCTAATATATACCAAAATACTTCCTGGTGGTCTGCTTCTTTTTCATAAAGTGCAATTCTCTGGGTGTAGAAGCGACAGCCAATGTTTCAACAAACAAAACTGCTATTTGCATTTGGACAGATGTGAATATTACATGTACAAAAAATATATGATGTAATTAGAACTCATGCGTGCTCAGAGTTAAATAGTATCTGCAATTCTTGTAGCAAGTTCATTAGCTAATTCATGGTAGCTATCATGAAACAATCTATAAATGAAGAAATCAATTTCATATGAATCCTTTTTTGTATATCTGGATGGGATATAAGTTCTGATCCATGTAATGGGGTAAATTTATTTTTATTTAATATATTTAATGTTCCTTTATTAAAAACTGAAAATCATTTAGCCTTTTCAGAGAATATACCTGACTGAATGAGTCTTTCTCTACTCTTTCCAGATAATCTTGTGAACATTTCACGATATCTGGCAATCCCCACCTTCTCCAACAACGCCCCACTCTTCGTCAGGGCCATACTAATACTTCCCGTCCGGGCTGTTACGCATCTCCACGCCGTAGGCATAGGCCGTAATCGGATTGTACCCGTGGATATTCGATTTCTTTCCGTATGCCGCGGCATCGCGCAGCTGATCCTTCAAGTAGCGGTGGTTCAGAGCCGCTATGAAGTCCGATGACTGGTTCACGACGCGCGTCATGGGAACGACCGCGGCGCTGATCTCAAGGTCACGCACGGTCTGCACGGCAGTGACGCTGTTGTCCTGCAGGTACTTCTGCATGTTGGCGTCGATTTCCGTGTGTGTCACGCCAGATAGTATTGGATAGTTGGGCAAGCGGGATATGATGGGAGTTAGGGGGATCTGGTGGGACTGGTAGTTGTGCGAAGTGGGAGGGTTAGATAGAGGTAGCGTAGAGAAATCGGTTCGTAGCGTCAAGGTTGTGTCGCGCCAGACGCTTTTTCAAAATCACGCCGAAACGAAACAGAATTTTGGTATACGCGAGTACCCCGTTGCATGTCAATTCTGACATAAAACGGGGGTACTTTTTTATCTATGCAAGGTTGCCCATTTCAGTAGGGCTACGGCTAATAAACGGTTTATCCATACGCTCCTCAAGCCGGGCGCATTTCTCGCGTAATTCACCGTTTTCCTTCCAGAGGTTGCGGTTTTCCTCCATCAACGAGTCCCGTTGTTCTTCTACTTTCTCCAGTTTGCTCTCCAGCTTGGCACATCGGACGCACGGCTCGAAAATCGTTGCTTCAGGCTGCGTTATGGTTTCTTGGTGGCTTATTGGCGTGTCGCTTGAATGCATAGGCCCACGCCCAAAAATGAGCCAATCCGTATTAATCCCGAAAGTTTTTGTAAATAAATCTATTGTGGCAAAATTCAGCTCACTTTTGTTCTTTTCATAATTTCCTAATGTAGTTGCTGGAATATCTATCTTTTCGGCGAATTGCCGCTGTGTGAGCGAGCCACGTAATATTTTGATTCGATCCCCGAGAGTATTGCTCATGGGTAAAAGTTCCCTGTTGAAGTCTTACCCTAACTTTTACCCTAATTTTTATTGCAAAGCGATAAAAAATGGTGCGGAAGAATCTTACGGGCGGGTTACATGCAATGTTTACAAGCAAACTCTATCGCCTGCAAGATAGAGCAAGGGTTGCCGGGGGCGTGAGTATGTACATCGATAACCTCGCCCAAGAGCACGGCTGGAGAAAGCTCGATGAAGATAACACCCAAGTGTGACTGTACAAACTGCGGTTGGGGTGTAGAGTGGAAGCTTTACCTTGGCCTTCATGGTGAGGAGAGGCTCAGGGGCCGGTACCGCTTTCAGCCGATGCCCAAGTTCTGTCAAGGTATGTGGTCGACTATCAGTGCGCAGGCCAAGCCCGCGACCGAGTGCCCCGCATGGAAAAAAGCGTCCGGCCCCGTTCCGCCGTGGGGCGTGTGGACGGATCAGTGGAGACTGAAGACGCTGATCGATAAGGAGCGGGAGGCGTTGGACGACTTGCCTCCCGAGCTTCAGAAAGAGTTCGAAGCAAGAGGCATAACAAGACCGTAGCGCGAAACCGCCCCACGGGGCGGTCGTCCGGAGGTAGCGCTCCGGGCCTGATGAGCAGCCTCCAATAACGGAAAAGGATTGCCCATGAAACTTGCGATCCATGTAACGTGTCAAAATTGCGCCGCGCTGGTACGTCGGTATCGGCGTGACCAACCTCCGGCATTCCGTTGCCGCCTCGGGTATCCTCTTCATAGCCTGAGCCCGGCAACTTTCTGCCCGAAACCTCGAAACGAGCGCGAAATGGTTCTCGCCAGCAAACTTTACTTGAGATTCCAATGACTGTTTTCTGCGGTTCCCTCAGCGTCCGGCAAGATTCCCGGCGCGTCCGTTTCGAGCTGGCCAAGGCCGAGGCGTACGGCGGCCCGGCGGGCTGCTATCAGGTGCGCATCAATCGCGTGTGGCACGATGTTGACGGCAAAACGGCCTTCCTCACGCCGAAGCAGGCCGTCGGCATGGCCGTCATGATGACGCTCGGCGTTTTCGAGCCGGAACCGCTCCCTGACATCCCGCGCGGTATCCGCGTTAGCTACCAGACCGCATCGGCCGACGGCGATATGCCGGAACGCCGCGAAACGGGCGGGACGATGACGGAACCGATCCGGGCGCAGGATGGCCTTGTGTATGTTGGCGTCAGTGTTTACGGGCGGGGTGTCGTCATGCTTCCCGTAAACAGTCTGCCCATTACACGGTCTGTGCCCGACACGAGGGTGCACAGCTTGGCTGGAGCGACTAAGAGCCGTCCGTCGCCGTCACCACGATGATCACCGGGACGGGGCAGTACCACCTGCTTGCTCACTTCCTCGACAAGTACGGTATCCGCCGCCAGCTTTCCCTGTTCGGGGGGAGACGGTATGGACGCGGGTGCGTCGCCATGTCCGCATAGCCATTTCTCTTCTTGGGGAACAAAAGGCCGGGTTCCGCATGGGGCCCGGCCTTTCGTTGTGCTGGTAAGTCTGACTCATTGTCCTCGCTGCTCAACGATCTGGGTAAGGGATTCGTTCAGCCATGTATTGATGCTTTTCCCCGAACACGCCGCGAGTGAGGCAATCTTTGGGTGAGGATGTTGGGGAGTGCCTTCAGCCCCCCCGACGACCCGCCAGGCTAGAAGCCATCTCTCTCCGCCATCTTGTCTTCACTGACACGTATGTCCCGACCAGCACCGAGTCCGATCAGCCCCAATAGTACGCAAAGACCAGCGCAGCCATAAAAAACAATCGCCCAGCTTTGTGTCATATCGTGAATCGCTCCAGCACATATCGGCCCACAAGCCGCGAGCATGTAGCCCACGCCTTGAGCCATACCGGACAACGATGCCGCCTGTAGCATGTTATTAGTCCGCAAACCGATAAACATAAGTCCGAGAATAATCGTCGCTCCAGCTCCGAAGCCGATGCAACTTCCCCAGATAAACGCCAAGTTTGGGACTGCCGCCAGACCGGCTGTCCCAAGGGCTGCGATTCCCGCGACAGCGGCGGCGATAACACGCTGATCTTTCATCCGACTGATGACCGGAATGAGCAAAAGGCCGGGAGCTGCCGATGCCAATTGCATTACTCCATGAATGTTTCCGGCTCCGGCATCTGTGAATCCGGCATCTTTGAGAAGGGCTGGCAGCCAGCTCACACTTATATAATAGGTTAGTGATGTCAGACCAAAGAAGAGAGTGACCTGCCAAGCCAGTGCGGACTTCCACAAGGAGACTTTGTGCGGCTCTTCCATTTGCAATTTGCAAAAATTTTTATTCCGTACAGCCAGTTGTGGGAGCCAAGCTGCGCTGGCTGCCAGTGGAAGCAAAACCAAGGAGCCCGACGCGAGTTCCCACCCCCAGCCGAGAGACTGCGCCAACGGGACGACGAGAGCTGATCCGAGTGCTGCGCTTATGCCCATGCTTAGTGCGTACGCTACTGTCAGTCGAGGGATTAAGCTGGGAAAGTCCTGTTTGACGAGGCTCGGCAGCAGGACATTGCATATAGCGATACCGCAACCGAGGAGAGCCGTCCCCATGTACAAGCTCCAGATGTGGCCCAGAGAGCGCAAAAGGACTCCACCCCCGACCAGTACGAGAGCCATACCCAATGCCAGTTCCAGCCCAAGCTTCCTGCTTACTGATGGGACCATCGGTGATACGGTTGCGAAAGCTAGCAGCGGCAGAGCATTAACAAGACCTATCGCCGTTGTGCTGAGGTGAAGAGATTTCTGCACTATTTCCAAAAGTGGACCAATACTCGTAAAAGGAGCCCGCAAGCACATGCCGATAAATAGAATGCCTATAGCAAGTATGAGTTGTTTTTTTGCCGCGGACGGCTTCCTAGAATTCATGGCAACCTCCAATAGTGAATCTGAACTGCTGATCTGAAAACTTTGAATTCGGGTTGCACTTTGCCATCTTTACTCTTTGATTAAATTTAATTATTATGCCAAAAAATATCTAAATAAGGTCGTATATGTCGTTGCGTGAATTGTTGGCGATTTTTCCTCCTGACCGATGCGTCCCGTTCACGGCAAAAAGGGTGGATGTCGCCCGAAACGAATATGAGTTGCCGACGCATCAGCATGCCGTCGGGCAATTGGTGCTTACTCTGTGGGGGAGCACGGCATGTAGAGTTTTTGGAAATCTTTGGCTAGTGCCGCCGCAGTGCGCGGTTTGGATTCCGCCGAATACGCCGCACTGCAACCGGATAACAGCGCGTTCCAGTGTGTGCTTGCTCTTTATCCAACAGGAAAGTGTTCAACTCCCCTCAACATGCTGCACGCTGGCAATCACTCCGCTAGTCCGCGAATTAATCCTGCATGTCGCCGCATTAGCGCCGGATGCCATATCAACAGACCATGCCGAGCACCTTATCCAGGTACTTCTCACGGAGTTGTCCCGAATGCCCGTAACGGGAGTACGGCTACCGGTGTCTTCAGACGCACGGTTGCAGTCTGTAGCGGAGAGCATTATTGGTGCGTCGACAGTGCGGAAAGGCCTTTCCGATTGGGCCAGATATATCGGCATGAGCCGCCGTTCCCTAGCACGGCTTGTAGTCAAGGAGACAGGATTATCTTTTGGACGCTGGCGACAGCAACTTCTTCTGGTTATAGCTATCCAAAAATTGTCAGACGGCGTCAGCGTGCAACAGACAGCATGGGATCTTGGCTACGAATCCGTTACGGCCTTTATTACGATGTTCAAAAAGGCGCTGGGAACCTCACCGGGGAAATATGCCATGGAAGATGCCGCGGGAAAGTAGCCTAAAGTTACAAGCTGAGAGGCCACAAATGATCTATGGAAACGTGTGGGCGCTCACAATGGGCCTACTTATTCCTAATGAAATCGCATTATGGTTTGCAAACGTGGAATACGAAATCAGGGAAGTCGAGGACAGCCGATACGGCAGCGTGAAGGCGTACCACACAGACGTGATCGAGGCATTCCGACATGCTTTGAAGACCGATCGCAACATTCTCTGGAAGTATCGGCGCAGGTGCGCCGCGTAGGGATTGCCGGACAGGGTAAAACAGCCCTGCTCGTTGATGAAACGAACAGGGCTTTTATCTTAATTCAATAATGGTAACGACATTGGAGTACGATCAGGGCTTCGCTTCGTTCGTCCACTTTGTAGACGAGGCGATCTTCCTGATTGATGCGGCGCGACCAGCATCCGACAAGATCGAACCGGAGCGGTTCCGGCTTCCCCAGCCCTTCAAAGGGGTTTCGCATGGCATCACGCAGCAATTCATTGATTCGTTTGACCGTGCGCTTGTCCGTATGTTGCCAATAGAGGTAATCCTCCCACGCCTGCGGCGTCCACGTAAGCAGCATGATCAATCCTCCAGTTCATGCGGAATGGCCTTGCCTGTATCTGCGGCCTGTATCGCTTCCCTGAGGCGTGCGGCATTGGCAGGTGAACGGAGGAGGTATGCCGTCTCCATGATGGAATTGTAGTCCTCAAGAGACATCATGACCACAGAGGGTGATTTTTGCCGGGTAATAATGACAGGTTCATGATGATCGCAGACACGGTTCATCGTTTCGGCCAGATTCTGCCGGGCTTCCGAATAGGTAATGGCCTGAGACATGGTATCTCCTTTTTTGTACAAAAATATGTACAAATAAGAGCCCCGTCAAGGGAAGACGAGCCTAAAAACCGTCCGTCCCTTCACCGCCTGACTCATGTGCAAAGCCCCCTTCCTTCCGGTCGGGCTTTTCTTCAATCGTCCAAGACGTTCCTGTCATGCCATCCTGGGCACAAGGTCAGTTCCGGGCCCCTCCACGGCCACGGGGCGACGATGCCTTTGACGGGCACCGGCACGACCTCACGCGGGTTGGCAAGCTCCCATGCGAAACCATACATCTCGTCCTCGTAATCCTCGCAACACGCCGCAACAAGATCTTCCCGCGTCATGGGGCGGCATCCCACCACATCCACAATGCCGAGGGCCATTCCCACGGGCAGAAGTTTCCCGTTGTCCAGTTCGATGATCGCGCTTTTCGAGGCACAGATGACCAGAGGGCCGCGCCAGTTGAACGGTTTTGACCTCCATTCGATGGTCTTTTCCCCGATGACGATCTGCGACGCGAACGGCCGGCGCACTGACAAGGCTTTCATTTCCATAACTCACTCCGATGAGAAGCCGGGGGATCCACCCCGGCCTTGTCTGTTACCTGAACCATTCCGCCAGCCATGCCGGGGCCGTCACCAGCATGGGGCGCGGGCACCACATGATCCGCGATTCACCCGGTTCGGCCTCCACCCGGTAGCTTTCCCGTTTCTTCGGCGTCTTCGCCTTCTTCGGCTTCGGTTCCTTCTTCCTGATGCGCTCCGCAATCGTCCGGCGTGGCTTTTCCTGTTCCAACATTCCGTGCCCCTTATGTAAAAGCCCCCGTTTCCGGGGGCCATCCGTCTACATTCCCATTTCCCTGATGAGCATCGTCACGATGCCGAGCACATAGCCGCACATCCAGATTTCGAGGCGGGTGATCGGGGGCATGGCTAACACACCGTTTCCGCTATCTGGCGAAGCTCGATAGCGTTGTTGAGCGCATTGCGCGCCGCATCCACCATTGTGGCAGAAATACGCACTTCGCGCATCACGGCGTCATAAAACCGTGAGCAATTTCCGTCGCGCAGGGGGTGGGTGCCGAGACGCGCCTGTGAGAACTGTACATCAAGTGCGTTTAGCCTCGAAAGAATGGTATAGGCCGCCTCAATGCTCGCCGCGTATCGGTCATAACTTGCGAAGCGCGGCAAGCTCCTCATATCGGGCAGGGCGGGGTCCGCTATCTTGAGCTCCAGCTCGATCAAATACTCCACGGCCTCGGCCATCCTCTCCGGCGGCAGTTGCGTGTACTTGCCGATCTCGAAGTGCCGGGCGAAGTGGCTCCACACTTCGCCGTAGCCCTTGCGCTGGTGCTCCTTCGGCAACATGCCGACCTTGGCGTCGACCAGTGCCTTGAGTTGCGCCTGTTGCGACGGGGCGAGGGCGTCGGCGGGCGGCAAGGCCCCTTCCCGCTGGCGCTGCAACTCGGCCTCCAGCGCGTTGAAGGCTTCGATGTTGGCCAGCTTGAAGCGCATGGCCTCGGGGCCTGTATAGCCCATCACCAAGAGAGTGAAGCCGTCCTTGAAGATGATGAACATGGGGCGATTCTTGGCTTGATCATCAATATAGTTAGCCCCACAAAATTGTGGTGGCTAAACGGTTCCGGTCAGTTATCCATAATATTACGAACATCCCGCAATACAACATCGTGACGCTTCTTGAAAAACTTGGCGATCTCCAGAGAGGTGGTGGGGCGTCCGTCGTGTAAGACGACCAAAGGCGCGGGCATGGGATGAGTTCACACTGTGACATGATGCACCTCCTACAGGCCCACGGCGGGGGTAAGGGTCGCGGGGTAGTCGACGCCCGGCAGAACGCCGGAGTCTTCACGTGGGGCGGGGTCAGCTTCATAACGGCGAGTTACGAGAACGACCGTTGCGCCCGTTCCATCGGCGGCGAGTAAGGAAGGGGAACCTCATGATAAAAGATTCTTCGATGAGCCCTTCTAAACCGCCTACACGGCGGACAACATGGCCCATGTCGCCGCGCACCGTCCCGTGAACTTCTAAACCGCCTACACGGCGGACAACGCGGAACGCGAAGCCAAGCAAGCCCGGATGAACTTCTAAACCGCCTACACGGCGGACAACACATGGATGGCTCAAGCGCTCTATCACACCAACTTCTAAACCGCCTACACGGCGGACAACCCATTCAGGGCTGACATGTATTTTGTTGAGCACTTCTAAACCGCCTACACGGCGGACAACCGCCCGCCGAAGGCTGCGCTCCCAACGCTTCCCTTCTAAACCGCCTACACGGCGGACAACTCCATCGTGGCCTTGGTCTGCGTCTCGACTTCCTTCTAAACCGCCTACACGGCGGACAACGCTCGGGCATTCGAGTCTGGAAATGACGAAACCTTCTAAACCGCCTACACGGCGGACAACTTGACGCGGGCCTTCACAGGCAGGTCCGGCATCTTCTAAACCGCCTACACGGCGGACAACTAGAGCGATACGAGACAATATCTTTATCTTTCAAAGGATTACATCTTGGCACCCTCCAATAGCTTCGTCCGCATCGCTTCTTTTTAAGTACTTTATTCCAAAAGGTTTTTCCGAACAACTTTTTTATGAAGCCAAAAGGAAGCTACAAAAAAGATGAGATGCTGTTCCCCGTGTCATATTGCTCTCATCTGTATAAACCGATACCTTTTCTTCTATGCACGTCATCTTCATTTCCGCTTGTCAGAAACGGGCCATCCGCCGCAGCCGCGCCATACTGGACAGCTACGCCCTGCGCGCAGGGGAACGTTGCTGGATGTCGCCCATGACGACCGAAGGGTTGCAGGACGTGCGCGCCGCTTTGGCCCGAAACGCTACACGGCAGACTTCCGTGGCCTGCTACCAGAACGATGGTCGCCGCCGTATGAAGTTACTCTGGATAGTGGGCGCACGGGGACGTTTCGGGCCTGAAGGCCATTTCCCAGCAGGGTATCGCCGGATTACCACTCCTGTGCGTGTGTCCGAGTGGGTTCGCCATGCCGGGTTAGCGGCGCGCTTGGCGGGCCTGCTGCATGACTTGGGCAAATATTCTCTGAAGTTCCAGGAAAAGCTGCGAGGGAAAGCGGAGTTGGCCGATGCCGTGCGGCATGAATGGATTTCGCTCAAGTTATGGCAGGCGGTGCGATCCGGCATGGACTGGAAGACGGCATGGGCGAACGTGTATACAAAACGCCTCGAAATGTTCATAGGAGAACGGGAGATTTGCAACGCCTCGCGCTATGGCCTTGCTTCGGCACAGGAATGCGTGGATGTGCTTGTTTCCACACATCATGGCCTGTTCTCCTCTCGTCTGCCCTGCCCGGAAGGCAGGCTCGTACGGGAAAACCTGCCCTGCCCGCCTGATGACGCGCTTTTCATCCCGTGGTCCGAACCTGAAGGTTCCTTTTGGGAGCTCGCGCAACGGCTGGACAAACGCCTTTCCGCAGCGGCTGTGGGCATGGCGGGTGAAGCGTGGATTCCATACTGGAGATCCGTTTTCCTGTATGCACGCGCGGCTCTTGTCTTTGCGGATCACACAGTATCGGCGCTGGAGTGCCCGCCAAACAAAGATACTTCCCCCGCCTTCGCCAACACGCATGTCGCACCCGATGGACGCCGCTTGAATCAACACCTCGCCGATCATTTGTCCCGCGTTTCGGAAAAAGCGGCGGATCTGGTTTGGCGCATGGCGAACCTTGTGGAGCGTCCCGAAGCATCCCTGACGGGCCTACAACCCTGCTCGCTGGAGGCCGTTTTGCGCCCGGCGGATCCGGAAAGCCGTTTCGCATGGCAAAATACGGCGGCTGATGCGCTGGCCGAAGCGCGGGAGGCGTACCCCACAAGCGGTGCCCTTGTTTTCAACATGGCGGGAACCGGCAGCGGCAAGACACGCATGAACGTGCGCGCGGCCTGCGTTCTCTCCCGCAGCGACGCTCCCCGGTTTTCCATCGCCTTGAACCTGCGTAGCCTTACATTACAAACGGGGCGGGCCCTGCAATGCCAGTTTGGCCTTTCCGACAGCGATCTCGCTACGGTTATCGGCGATGACGTGACGCGGAAACTGTTCAATGCTTCCAACATCAAAGAGAAAGAAAACATTGCCGCCCCGTGGTCAGACGATGACGGCAATCCTGCGGAAACGGAAGCGCTGACCTCCGGCGGAAACTGGCCATTGCCCGCATGGCTGGAATCCTTCTTCCCCAAGCCGCAGGAGCGGCGCATCGTTGGCGCTCCTCTGCTGGTTTCCACCATCGACTACCTGATCGCCGCCGGAGAACCACATCGGCAAGGGCATCACGTCAAAGCCCTGCTGCGCCTCATGAGTGCCGATCTTGTCCTCGACGAAATCGATTCCTATGACCCCGAATCCCTTGTCGCCGTACTGCGCCTTGTCCAATGGTGCGCGTTTTTCGGGCGCAACGTCATCTGTTCCTCAGCCACACTGTCCCGCCCCGTAGCGCAGGCCGTGGAAGCGGCCTATGCTTCCGGCGCGGAAATGGCGCGCGCATTGCGGCATGGCAAGAGCGCTTGCACTGACGAGGAAAAGCCCCGTTCCGAGGCAAAGACGCTGTATGTGCTGGCGTTCATTGATGACGCCCTGCCGCCGCTCATAAAAGCCGTACCCCATGTGCCGGAAAAAGGCCGAGCGGAAAGGGCTGCGGCCCTGCTTGCACTGTACGACAGCCGGGTGTCCGCACAGTTGAAGGCCATAGCCGCCCTACCCGTGTACCGCCATGCCGAACTGCTCCCGATGGCTGAAGAAAGCGTCAGCACATGGATGGGTGCCGTGACCGCGGGAGTTCAAAAACTGCACGCCCGCCACGCCATGACGGATGCCCGCTCCGGCGTGGCGTACTCCTTTGGCTTGGTGCGCGTGGCGAATATCGCAACAGCCGTGGACGTGGCCCGGCATCTGGCGAAAGAACTGCCACAGGCGCGTGTTGCTTGCTATCATGCGAACGACTGGCACATCGCCCGCTTCCACAAGGAAAAGAGGCTGGATTTTCTGCTTTCACGTGCGGAAGGCGACAGGCATATCGTGGCTGACCACGAGATCCGCGCCTTTCTGGATGAAGCCGCGCACGAAGAGCGCCCAGACGTGCCTTTCATCGTGGTTGCCACTCCGGTGGAAGAGGTGGGGCGGGATCACGACTTCGACTGGGCCGTACTGGACGTGTCCAGCGCCCAATCGCTGGTGCAGGCCGCCGGCCGGGTCAACCGTCACCGCCTGCGCCCTTGCGGGGATGCTCCCAACATTGCCGTGCCGCAGTTCAACTGGCGGCATTGCCGCAACAGCGATAGGGGCGAACCGCGCGCGCCCGCGTTTTGTTGGCCCGGTTATGAAGGGAAAGACAAGGAAAGGTACTCCATCCATGATCTGGCCCAAATCCTGCCGTGGCGCGAAGGGCGGCTTGTCATAACGGCGGACGTACGCCTTGGCGAGGATTGCCGCCTTGCCAGACGCGACGACAAGGCCATTGCAAAACGGCTGTTTCCGTATTTTGGGCCAGAGACCGGCGAATACTCTTTCGTTGCGGAGCATTCGCCGGCCGCCCTGCTTTCCGAATGGGTTTACAACGAGACACCGTTGCGCAATCGTACGGGAAGGACGGAAATGTGGCGTTTGGGACATGACGTCGAACGCCTTGGGGATGTTTACGAGGCATTTGTGTATCAGGGAGAACGGCGCGGCACAGGTGGCCAGTGGGTGGAACGCGATGAGCGTTCCTTCCGTGAAGTCGATGCCCTGCCCAACGCATGGCTGTGGCTGGATGCCGAAACCATGCGCGCCCAATGCGAAGCTGTCGGGGTGGACGAAGAACGTGCGCTCTCGGCTGAACTGGTTTCATACAGCGATACCGACAGATGGGAATATGACAAGGGGTTCGGCATTGTCCGCCGTCCGGCGGCGGAATGACAAGGAGAGAAAGGATGGATGAAGCGAACATGGAGGCGGACGGCGGACAGCAGGAACGCCAAGCCAAGAATGAAAAACTGTGGAAAGCCTATCCACCAGAAACCTATTGCAACACAATCGCGGAACTTGTTCATTTCAGCTCGAAAACGGTCAACTCCAACGCGGCCCTCGCGGGGGTGCGCCTCGCTTCGGACGATGCTCTGGATGCCCCTTATGTCTCGGCCCGTACGCTGATGGCGCGGGGGGTGTCCCTTTCGCTGGACTACGGCAAGGGCGGCGCGGCGGTGGCGGGCATCTGCAAACAGGTGAATGCCGTGGTACGGGGCAATCCCTTTGCGGAAGCTGCATCGTCAGAAGAACGTCTCGCCATCGAGGACGCCATGACCGGAGCGTGCTCCTCGGCCTTCAGCGTCGGCGTTGAGCATGTGGATCACCGTTTGCGCCAGATCCTGATTCCCAAAGAAGGCGCTGAAGGTGGTTATGTGTCCATGACGCCCATGACAGCGGGCGGGATATGCGAACTGCTCTTCGAAAAGGACAACGGGCTGGTGCCCCGCCATAATGCCGCGTGTGAAGAGGAAGGAAAGCGCATCGGAAAGCCCGAAAACGGAGAGGATGCGGGAAACGCCCCCCGCATGAAGATGCGCAAGCTACGGCAGGCGCAGTTCGGCATCGGCGGTTCCAACCCCCAGAACGTTGGTGGTCTCGTACGGGTCATGCAGCGCCCGCTCTTTGTGGATGCGCCACGCAGCGCGGATGGCTTGAGAGCAGCTTTTTCCCTCTATTACAAAGGAATATCAATCGATTTTTCCCTGCCCAGCCCTCTGCGGCAAGTCCTGCTCGCCTACGCGGATTTTCGGCGGCGGCATGGATTGGACAATGGGGAGTCCGCCACGCCAGGGCGAACCGATTTGAAAGCGCGGGAGGAAGAGGAAGCCCTTCTGGGGAACATCGCGGCCGCTGTCCTGCAGCGGGCTGACGAGGCACGGGAAATGCTGCGGGATTATGCCGTTATGCTCCCACAGGAACAGAATCCTGAAACAGGAACCGAGGCGCTGGTCTCGCCGGTGTTGAGGCCGATTGCGATGCGCGGCTTGCTTGATCCCGCCTTACGCGACAGTACATGGCCCCGCGATATGGCGTGGCTGGTGATCGGCGGCATGGAACATGCCTCATATGCCAACGGAAACCGAGTGATGGTTCTGGATGTGACGGCAACCGCGACGGTTGCGGGGCTTTTGGAGGAGGCGTTTCGATGAGCTATCTTGTCTTTCCCCGCGTGCGGGTTCAGGCCGCCAACATGCTTGCCGCCTCTTTCCTGATGGGCGGGCCGCCGGTCTTCGCTGCCTACGGCCTCGGAGAAGCGCTCTGCTTTCATCTGGGCGGAGGGGCTAAAGTGACGGGCATGGCTCTGATCCACCACAACCGCGAGGCGCTGGGGCAATCTTTTTATGGTGTCTTTTCGCCACAGCAACGGCGGGCAGCCGCGTTCACGTTCGGCAAGTCGGCCAACGGCAGCGACTACTCTTCGAAAAACCCACACGCCCTTTCTTTGCAGCCCGTGGCCTGTGCCCATCTGCGCGTGAGCATCATCTGGGAACTGGAACAGGTGGCGGGCGTGATGGAGGCCCGTGAGTTTCTGCACCGGGCACGGCTTTCCGGCGGCCTCGTGACGGGGCACGGCGAAATCGTCCTCGAAGATTCTCTGGAGGCCGCGTTTGATCGCGTCGGGAACGGGTATGTCGTTACGGACAGACGAGATATGCTCGAAGACAAGGGCAAGAATCAGGCCGAACTTTTGGTGGAAGCGTTGGGAGCGCAGCCTGCAGCGGGAGAAAACAACACATGGCTGTCCGCAGCCTGCCTCGGCTACGCGGCGATCACGCCTTTCGAGCACCGCGGCGGAGCGCGCTGCGGCTATATACATGCCTTTGCCGAGCCTCTGATCGGCATGGTGCAATACCGTTCCTTGCGCCAGTGGCGGAAGGAAGCGGATGCGGAAGAGGCTCTCTGGCGTCCCGTGTGGCTGGATGATCGGCGGGGCGCATTCGTGCTGCGGCAAGAACAAACGGAACCTGAGGATATGTAAGGAGATACTATCATGGCAAAGAAAATGAACAAACTTCCGGGCGTACTGTCGTTTCAGCGCTGCCTTCTGGTGACGGATGGCCTCTTTTACAACGAATTGGACAATGGGAACCTGAGCCCTTTGTGGGTGATGAGGCACGGCATCCGTGGAACGCAGAACATCAACAAAGCCAGCAAAGAAGGACAAGCGGCTTCCGCCAGCGCCAAGCGAGATGAAGTATCCAATATCCAGACCACGGACAGCGCCAAACTCGACGCCAATGCGTCGGCCCTGCAAGTGCGTTTCAACCTGCGCGGCATGGACATACAAAAGGCATTGTTCGCTTGCGCCCCCGGACAGAAAGACTCCATGGATGACCTGAACGCCTTCAAGGCCGATCTGGCGGCGTTTGTCGACCGGGCCAAGGAGAGTGAGGCGCTGGTTCACCTGGCCTGCCGCTATGTGCGCAACATCGCCAACGGACGTTTTTTGTGGCGTAACCGCACAGTGGCAAGTTCCGCTACGGTTGAGGTGCTCTTGCCCGACGGTACGAAAAAAATGTTCGACGCGCTGGCGACTCCCTTCAATCATTTTGAAGAGGTAAGCGATGACGAGCGTACTGTGGCCGAAGTGCTGGCGCGCGGCTGGAAAGGCGATCCGACAACAGAATTACGGGTGACGGCCCACGTCGATCTGGGAGTCGGTGGGGCTGTTGAAGTCTTCCCTTCGCAAAACTACCTTGAGAATAAGGCACGCGGGTTTGCCCGCCCCCTGTATTGCGTAGGAGGCGCGCCGGACGGACAGGATCAGCACAGCGTACGCATCATGGGACAGGCGGCCTTGCGTGACCAGAAGATCGGCAATGCCCTGCGTACCATCGACACATGGTATCCGGCCTATGAGGAGCGCCGTGTGCCGCTGCCCGTGGAGCCCAACGGCGCAAGCCTCGATGCACAGGAATTCTTCCGCAACAAGGGCGATGCATCCGGCTTCAAGTTGATGCTCCGCGTGAGCGAGCTGGACCCCATGACGCCCGATGGGCTGTTCCTGCTGGCCTGCATTATCCGTGGCGGCGTCTTTTCGGGGAGTGAATGATCATGAGGCCCCAATGGTATTGTGATGCCCTGCCGCTGATCGTGGGAGGCGATACGGGCGCAAGCGGGCCGGTGCTGCGGAACCGAATGTTGAGCTTGCTGCACGGCATATTCACCCAGCGCCCCGGAGCATTTGCCGTCGCTTTCCCCGGGAGGGAACAACTGGCCGTATTGCCTCTCCCCTTGACGGGGGCGTTGCGCGTTTTCGCTTCCTCCCGTGAAGACATGGACTGGCTGGCGGAAAACGTGATTTCACAGCCGTGGTTCCGCGATTACGCCCGGTTGTCCTATCCACGGGCTGTCCCTGCCGACTTTCGCGGTGAGTGGGTACGTTTCGTCAGATACAGAGTGCCCTCTCTATCATCGGATCGTCATGAGGGCGAGGAACATGGACTGTTGAGAAGACGACGCATGGAAACCGCCCGCAAGGCCAAAATGACGTATTTCATACTGCGCAGCGCAGGAACGGGACAGCGGTTCTCACTGGTGGTGAACCGTGAACAAGGAGAACCGCAACGGGAGGAATGCACACCCAACGGTTATGGGTTTTGTGTGACCAGCAGCCCCTTTAGCCTGCCGGAGTTGCCGTGGGCATAAAAAGGCACAGCGAACCACGGCCGCTTCAACTCTCCAAACGGGCCAATGTCTTTTATCTAGAACATGCCCGGGTAGTGCAGCAGGATGACCGTATCGTCTATCTGACGCAGGACGGGGGTGAGTTCGAGCAGATGTTCAACATTCCCGAACGGAACACAGCATTCCTGTTGCTGGGCAAAGGCACTTCCATCACGGATGCCGCTATGCGGCGTATGGCGGCATCCAACGTGATGGTGGGCTTTTGCGGAACGGGAGGATCGCCGCTGTTCAGTGTATGCGACATCGCTTTCATGACGCCGCAAAGCGAGTACCGCCCGACGGAATATATGCAGGCATGGGCGGAAATGTGGTTTGACCCCGCACGCCGACTGGAGAAAGCCCGTTGCTTCCTCAGGCGGCGCGCGCAGATGACGGCGGAGTGCTGGCAGGAAAACAGCTACCTGCAAAAACTGGGAATAGTACTGTCCGATGCCGTACTGGAGCGTTTCCATTCGGATCTGGAACAGGCCAAAGATGTTCAGGAGCTTTTGCTGGCGGAGGCACGCTGGGCCAAACGTTTGTATGCGGATCTGGCGCGAGGACATGGATTTTCATTCGTTCGCGAAGAAGGCGCGCGACGTTCAACCTCAAAAGCGGATGCCTGCAACGGCTTTCTGGATCATGGCAACTATATCGCGTATGGATATGCCGCTGTGGCGCTTTGTGGTCTTGGGATCAGTTTCGCCATGCCCATCCTGCACGGGAAGACGCGAAGAGGCGCGCTGGTATTTGACCTCGCGGATGTGGTCAAGGATGGTTATGTCATGCCGCTGGCCTTCGAGTGTGCCAAAGAAGGAGAGACACAAAAAGATTTCCGGCAACGCCTTATCGAGCACTGCCAAGAGGAAGATGTTTTGGACTTTCTTTTTGACTTCATGAAAAACCTGTGTGTAAAAAACACATGATATAAATGTGTTACATCTAGCTCACCAAAACGAAACCTTCAGAAGGATTTGAAATACAGTCTGCTGAAAAATAAGTATATTGTTTTCAAAAACTCTAGTTATCCGCCGTGTAGGCGGTTTAGAAGCTATTTTTCGCAAGGCCGCATCCGGCTGCACAGTTATCCGCCGTGTAGGCGGTTTAGAAGACACAGGACGCCCGGGAAGTGCTGGAGCTCGGGTTATCCGCCGTGTAGGCGGTTTAGAAGTAAGCTATGCACAGTGCTCGGCAACAGCATCTGTTATCCGCCGTGTAGGCGGTTTAGAAGGCACGAGCTCGCGCAGGCTGATTTCGCCTTTGGTTATCCGCCGTGTAGGCGGTTTAGAAGCTCATCACGCCGCTCGTCGCCAGCATGACGCCGTTATCCGCCGTGTAGGCGGTTTAGAAGTGCATCAAATCCGCAAGGAAGGATGCGAACACGTTATCCGCCGTGTAGGCGGTTTAGAAGGAATTGCGAAGGGACGGATGCGGCGTGGCGGCGTTATCCGCCGTGTAGGCGGTTTAGAAGATTATCGCCACCCCAGCACATCATATTCAGTTGTTATCCGCCGTGTAGGCGGTTTAGAAGACCATTTCCATATCTTTCTGGATAACCTCCAGGTTATCCGCCGTGTAGGCGGTTTAGAAGGTATTCGCCGTAGCCGCGTTCCCGGCCGTCACGTTATCCGCCGTGTAGGCGGTTTAGAAGTCAATGTCGATGCCGCGGCCTTTTTCCTTTAAGTTATCCGCCGTGTAGGCGGTTTAGAAGGTCAAAAGAAAGGAGCTGCACGTTGCCCTTGAGTTATCCGCCGTGTAGGCGGTTTAGAAGATCCCCCGCGCCGCCTATCAGCACCGGGACACGTTATCCGCCGTGTAGGCGGTTTAGAGGAAAAGTTTCGCTGTCCACACGGTGAACGTAATCAGGCGTTGATGCTCTGCTCGCTTGATTGTGATTTGTCCGGTGCTCATTCCGATAGAAAAGCGAAAGCGGATGGTCGGTTTATCATCACGTCGTGGTGGTGCCTGCATAAGTGCAGGTGGCTCCCGGAACATCGAGACGAGATTCGATTTGTGGCAAAGATGTCGGACTGTAGAAACCAAAAAACTCCACCTTCCGGCATGAATCGGAAGGTGGAGTTTTTTGGTGATTCAACATATGAAATTCCGTGGAACAGTAATCTCGGGAAGACACATTTTGCCGTCTGCACCACATGTTTTGGTGCAACATTAATGTTACATGTTGAAATTCCTAATTAACATTCTTTTTTTATGGAAAAGGGAGGACCACCGCCTCGTTCGGCAGCCTCCCCATTGGGGCTATGCCGTCGGGCAATCCCCCCTCAGGAGCATTACCAGCCTTGTGATGACCATACCACAGAAAACCACCGTCCACGCCCCCAGCGCCACGTACACGAAGACTTCCGGCAACGGCAACAGGAATTCCAGATTCAGGGACTTCGCCAGCATGGCCGTACATGCGGTGTACATCCCCAATGGGAACACCATGCCCCAGTATTCCGGGGTGTAGGCCGCCGGGTATTGCTTCACGCTGTGCCGCCAGAACCCGAGCAGAAAAAGCATCGGGATCCAGAAGGTCGCCGTGGCCCACGCCATGAGCGTCAGCCCTTTGATGAACGGGAAAAACTCCATCAACAGCGGCGATGCGCCCGGATGCGACAACAGTTCCGCGCCCGCCAGCGTCGTAATCGCCACGGCCCCGGCGTTGATCCAGTAGGTCGGGCTGAGCTGCGCCGGTTCCAGCTCCTTGAACGCAAACCGGTAAAAAATCATCGTGATCACGAACAAGTACAACATGAATCCAAGCAGAAACAGCGCCGTGAACGCAAAGAAGGCGATTTCCTTGTCCCACGACATATGATCGATGAGGATACAGCCGAGGATCACAATGGCCTGCGTGCTCACGGTGGCGACCAGCCACGCGCCGTTAATGCCTTTTTCCAGCGGCGGCTTGGGTTCGTCGGAGAACACGAAGTAGAACACGCCCCACAAAATCACGATCCACAGGACGCTCCCTATCCAGAACAGCGCCTCGCCCATAGCCGGATCTTTGCCGAGCAGCACAAACTGGTTGCCCAGAATGCATATGCCCGCCACCACCGTCAGGAAGCCCGGCCCCGCGCCGTGGCTCCTGAAATCTTGGACGAACCGTTTCGGAAACACGAACAGCCGTATGATGTACAGGAGCGCCAGCCCCACGCACAGCGCCGCGTTGAGCCAAAACAGCAGACGTGCGCCGATGGGATAATCCAGCAGGTGCAGGGCCACGGACACGATGCCCGTGGACATGACCATTGCGAAGTTGGCGGGGGCCTGCGCTTCCAGCATGGTCAAAAAACGCCCGCCGACAGTGTTCTTAAAGTCCGGCATACCGCCTCCGATAGATCTGGAACGGACGCAGCGCGTATGTGACCGGCACGCTGAAGATGTGCACCAATCTGCTGAACGGAATCAGCGCGAACAACGTAAACGCGCTCACCACATGGATTTGCAGGAACAGCGGCACCGTTTCCATCAGAACCACATCAGGCCGGAAGACAACAAGGCTCCTCAGCCACGGTCCAACGGTCACAAATACCGGAAAATGCGCCACATACGCCTGATAAAACCCGGTACAGCCGTTGATCAGAATGAGCAGCACCACCAGCACGTCCATAGGAACGGTCGTGGCCCAGACATGCTCGTTCGTGATTCTCCGCCACAGCAGGATGCCGAGGCCCACCACAACCAGCGGAGCCAGAATCATACCCATGCCCACGGCAACCACGGTATGGGCTTCCATGGAGATCCGCAGGGCGTGCATTACGCTATCGGGCGTGAGCAGGCCCACAATATGCCCAAAGAAAGACAAGATGATCGCATAGTGGAAAATGATTGATCCCCGGCGCAACCAGGTCTTCTCAAAAATCTCGCTGGAACGCGCGTTCCAGTCGCCCGGATCCGTCACGTACCGGAACGCCAGCCCCGCCAGCAACACCGTTATGCAGATGTATGGATAGTACGCAAAGAAAAAGTGCATATGACCTCCTTAAGAATGCCTCCCGGCGTATGGGACCATCGCCCATACCCGCCCGGAGGGAATGCTTTCCGACCGATGGGAAATGACTCTACAACTCCTCTCTATCCGAATATATTGCGAAATATATTGGAACGGCTGTAACCGGAACGAACCTCCGCAATTCCCCCATCAGCCAGAAACTTTGGGGAGAAAAGGTGGAGAGGGGGAAACCGCGCGGGCGAGCCCTACGCTCAAAAACGTTTCCTCCTCTTCCCCCGATACCCTCTCTCCACCTAAACTTGCTCCAAACGCTTCGCGGGAAGGCGTTGATCCGGGACAAGGCCGAGAACCGCGACGATCGGCCGGAACAGAGAGACATAGGAACTGTCGGGATGCCGGGCCTCAAGCGCGGCATAAATGCCGATAAGTTCCTTGCCGAACCCGTCGAGCAGCACCACCCGAGCCCAGTCAGGCGCGGCCGCGAAGAACTCGAGCACCAGCGGCAGATAATCCGGCAGCAAGCCTTGTACGGGCTCAAAGCCCGCGTCGCGGTACAATTCGTTCAGGCCCGCCAGCGCGCGCCCAAGCCGGGGATCGTCCCCGTAGCGGTGCCATGCAAGGGACAGACTGCACTTGCTGTCCATGTCGAAAATGGCGACGTGCTCTTCGCGCAATCTGGAAAGGCCTTTCGAGCGGGCCGACCGGATGAACTCCCGCAGCGGGCACGCCCGGACCACGGACAGCAAATCGCACAGTTCCTCAAACGAGCGCGCCTGAACGAAAAAATCGTCCTCGGGGTAATGCAGCAGCCCCGACACGGCGAGCAGAAGCTGACGATCGGAATCGTTCATGGCCTTTCCTCCATTTCACCCTGCGCCAGCCCTTCCGAGCCTTTCATGGCCCAGACATCATCGCGGTTTTCACGTCCCGAGGTCGGAACCACAAACCGGTCCTCATAGCGGGCAATGGCAAGAAGATGATACATCTCGGCAGCCTGTTCCGACGTCAGACCGGCATCGGCCAATACTCCCGACGTATCGGGATGCGCGCGCAGGGACGGGAACGGCGCGGAAGCCGTAGACTGGAATTGACCGTCCCGCATGTGGCGGCGCATGGCGAGCAGACGGGAAAGCGCAGAGCGCACCGGCTCCTCATCGCCCGCCGCCAACAGGTTGGCGAGGTAGCGGACGGGGATCCGCATCCGGTCAAGTCCCTTGGCGTCTTCGACGCCACCCGAGACGAGCGGGCTGGTCGGCGGCACGTACCACACCATCGGCAAGGTCCGGAATTCGGGATGCAGCGGCAGGGCCAACTTCCAATCCACCACCAGTTTGCGGATAGGAGAACGCCGGGCCGCTTCCATGACATGCCACGAAATGCCCTTGCGTTCGGCTTCGCGGCAGACGACGGGATCGTTGGGATTGAGGAACACCTCAAGCTGTGACTGATACAAGCCCTGCGGCTGGGGGTGCGAGGCGGCCTCGCGCACCCGGTCGGCATCGTACAGCATGACGCCCACATACCGGATGCGGCCCACGCAGCTGTGCGCACACAGGGTCGGCTCGCCCGCTTCGATGCGCGGATAGCAGAACAGACACTTTTCCGAACGGTGCGTCTTCCAGTTGAAGTACACCTTCTTGTAGGGGCACCCCGATACGCAGTAGCGCCACCCGCGGCAACGGGACTGGTCCACCAGCACGATCCCGTCTTCGTCGCGCTTGTACATGGCCCCGGACGGACAGGACGCCACGCACGCGGGATTCAGGCAGTGCTCGCACAGGCGCGGCAGGTGCATCATGAACACGTTCTTGAAATCAAGATACGCCTTGGCTTCGAGCCCCGCGAAGTTGCGGTCGGAAAGCCCGGTGACGGGCGCGCCGCCGAGGTCGTCCTCCCAGTTGCTGCCCCACTGCGGGTTGAACGCCTTTCCCGTGACCGCCGAATAGGGACGGGCCACGGGCTGATGCCGCGAAGCCGGGCTGTCCGTCAGCCGTTCATAATCGTATTTCCACGGCTCATAGTAGTCGTCGAGGGCCGGCAGATCCGGGTTCGCAAAAATATTTGCCAACTTGTCGGTCTTGCCGCCCGCCCGCAGATGGAGCTTGCCGTCCCTGATTTCCCAGCCGCCCTTGTAACGGTCCTGATTTTCCCATTCTTTGGGATAGCCCACGCCGGGCTTGGTTTCCACGTTGTTGAACCACATGTATTCCGTGCCGGGGGCCGTGGTCCACGCGTTCTTGCACGGGATGCTGCACGTGTGGCACGCGAGGCACTTGTCCAAGTTCAGCACCATGCCCATTTGCACCTTGATATTCATACGCACATCCTTTTAAGGGGAGAAAGCGCCGGGGGAGAGACCTTTCTTCAGAAAGCTCCTCCCCCGGCCCCCTCCCCGGGACCGGCTCCTTCCCGACCTCCCGCCCGCCGCTGATTCGACCGCGTCCATTCTTGCCGCAAACCCATGGCTGAACGAGCCCGGTGCCTGTTTCGTCACCCTGACCGAGGGTGGCCGGCTACGCGGGTGCATTGGTTCGCTGGTCGCCCACCG
>OIEV01000168.1_pt1 | contig 69765 bp, 59 predicted proteins | sample 1581881 | NCBI WGS metagenome assembly OIEV01 (sample SAMN03279760, study PRJEB24777) | human gut metagenome | isolation source: fecal sample PR121 from 1 month old male Malay infant, vaginally delivered... | place: Singapore | collected 2005-09-16 | reverse complement strand
CCCCTACCCCCAGACCTGCTCGGCCACCTCGCGCACCAGGCGGACCTTCGCCCACTGCTCGTCCTCGGTCAGCTTGTTACCAATCTCGCACGACGCAAAGCCGCACTGGGGCGAGAGGCACAGGCTCTCAAGCGGCACGTACTTCTCGGCCTCGTGAATGCGCGCGACCACAGCCGCGGGATCCTCCAGCGCCGCAGACTTGGTGGTCACCAGCCCCAGCACGACCTTCTTGCCCGCCGGAACCTTTGCCAGCGGCTCAAAGCCGCCCGAGCGCGCGTCGTCAAACTCCAGGAAGAACGCATCGACGTTCTCGCGTGCGAGAAGGAAGTCCGCAACCTCGTCGTAGCCGCCCTCGCAGGCCCACGTGGAATGGAAGTTGCCGCGACACACGTGCGTGTTCACCGTGAGGTCGGCGGGGCGGCCCTCCAGCGCGCGGTTGTTGACGTCGAGCAGGGCCTCCTTCACGCGCTCCAGGCCAGCGGCGTCGGTGCCAAAAAACTGCTCGGCGTGCGGGTCCACGACCATGCCCCACGAGCAGTCGTCAAATTGCAGATTGCGGCAGCCCACAGCGTAAACGTCGGCGATGAACGCACGGTACGCGGCAACGATGTCGTCCGCCAGCTCCTCGTCAGTCTTGTAGTAGCGGCGCGTTGCCTCCAGGTTGAAGGGCATCGCGAACTGCTCGAAAAACTGCGCCGGCGCCGGGATGGTGAGCTTAGCCACGCACTTCTCGTCCTCGAGGTCCTGGACAAAGCGGAAGTGCTCGATGAAGGGATGGCCACCGCGGTAGGCAATCTTGCCGGTGAGGTAGGTGTCATCGATCTTTGCGGCCTCGTCGTGGAAGGGCAGGCCGGTCTCGGTGGGCTTGTGCGCCACGCCGTCGAACGCCCACATAAAGTCGAGGTGCCAGGTCTCGCGACGAAACTCGCCGTCGGTGATCACGCTCAGTCCGGCGGCCTTCTCCTTTGCCACCAGGTCGCGGATGCACTCGTCCTCGATGGCCGAAAGCTCTTCGGCCGAGATACGCCCGGCCTTCCAGTCGACGCGCGTCTGCTTCAGGCGGGCGGGACGCAGGAAGCTGCCAACCACGTCAAAGCGGTGCGGGGTCTTCTTGTCATATGCGATGCTCATGGGGTTACCTTTCTCTTGCCGTTGACAAGAGCAATGGTGCCCCACGCGAGAAGCCAAAGGAACTATCGATGTGCTATTACCTGCCATAGCCAGAGGCTATGTACTTCGCAACGTAGGCGCTCAGGTGCTCGAGGTAGCGCTCCGCCATGGGCGAGAGGGGCCGACGCGGCTGGTGGATGTAGCCCAGCTCCATCGTGCCGCCATTCTCAAGCGGAACAGCCACGATGTTCTCGCCGTTTAGGTCCACGCTCAGAATGCCGGAGGAAATGGTGTAGCCATCGAGGCCAATGAGCAGGTTGAAAAGAGTTGCTCGATCCGTGACCACCACGGCCTTGTCCACCTGCTCGGTGATGTGGGGCTCCTCGGCAAAGTAGAACGAGTTGCGCGAGCCCTGGTCGTAGGAGAGGCGCGGGTACGGCGCAAGGTCCTCAAGCGTCACGGAGTCGCGCGCGGTCAGCGGGTTGGTCCTGCTCACAAAGACGTGCTCGCGGGCCTCGAAGAGCGGCTCGAAGCGCAGCTCGGCATCGCGAATGGCGCTGGTGAGCACCTCTCGGTTGAAGTCGTTGCGGTAGAGAACGCCCAGCTCGGAGCGCTGCAGGCGGACGTCCTCGATGGTGCCGAAGGTGGTTCCCTCGCGCAGGCTGAACTCGTAGCGGCTCTCGCCGTGCTCGCGCACCAGCTCGGCGAAGGCATTGACCACGAACGCGTAGTGCTGGCTCGAGACGCCAAAGACGCGGCGCGGCGGCGTACCGTGCTTGTACTGGGCTTCGAGGAGGTCGGCCTGCTCGACCACCTGCCGCGCGTACGAGAGGAACCGCGTGCCGTCCTCCGTAGGCACGACACCCTTGCTGGAGCGTTCGAAGATCGTGATGCCCATCTCGGATTCGAGCTCTGAGATGGCCTTGGAGAGCGACGGCTGGGCGATGAAGAGTCGCTGCGACGCGGCGGTGATCGATCCGGCCGTGGCGACCTCGACCACGTAGCGAAGCTGCTGCAGTGTCATGGCGGTGCTCCCCTCCCCCTGGCCGGCGACTTTGGCCCGGCGCACGTCGACCGATGGTACCTGACGAGCACGGCGCAAAGGGGCGCGGCCAGCCCTCGGCGGAAAGAGCACACGTTTCCAAGCGATTGGGCCACGGAGCAGGCACAAATATTACCGAGAATGGGGAACGAGCCCAGCCGGGGACTACGCCACCTGGCTGGGCCCGCACGAGGAAGGGGTCATTGGTCGTGTTGTTCGAGAACAAGGGTAACCGGCGGAGGTATTGCGGGCGTAAGCAACCATTAGCCGCGCTGGCAGAGGTTGTTAAGTCATTGTTCGGCTGCGGTAAATGGCTGTCGCGTGCACCGAAATCCCCTTCGTTACACTAATATTCGGTTTGTTGCGCCGAAGTGGCCTTTGTTACACGTTGTTTTGAGAACCTCCCAAGTAGGAGGTTGCCATCACATACAATATGTAGTGTGTGCTTTGAATCATATAGCAAGATGTGTGAGCCTATACTCAGACCCCCGGCAAAATCCAGTGTAACGAAGGCCACTTCGGCGCATAATTCCCAAATTTAATGTAACCAAGGGTAGTTCGATGCATTTTGGGGACGCCGCGCTTCCCCTTGCCCTCAATATGCGCCCCTAAATAATCCCACCGTTTGACTACCGCGCCGCAAATAAGAGCATAATGGTACCTGATACTAATAATACCGCGTCGCACGCGCCGGCGCACCTCGATGCACGTGGAGGAAACTATGGACATTCGTGAGGAGATGACCAGGCAGTTTGGCGCCGAGAAGACCGGCGGCCACGGGGGCCTCGAGATTCTCAAGCACATTGGCCCCGGCCTGCTGGTGACGGTAGGCTTCATCGACCCAGGCAACTGGGCATCGAACATGGCGGCGGGCTCGCAGTTTGGCTACGGGTTGCTGTGGGTGGTGACGCTTTCGACCCTGATGCTCATCCTGCTGCAGCACAACGCCGCCCACCTGGGTATTGCCACCGGCGAATGTCTTGCCGAGGCAACGCATAAGCACTTCCCGCGCTGGCTGGGCACCGCCATTCTCGCCACCGCGTACGCGGCCACCGTCGCCACCGCGATGGCCGAGGTCCTTGGCGGCGCCATCGCGCTCCAAATGCTCTTTGGACAGCCCGTCCGTGTGGGCAGCGTCATTGTGGGCGCCTTCTCGGTAGCCATGCTGGCCACCAACTCATACAAGCGCATCGAACGCTGGATTATCGCGTTTGTCTCGCTCATCGGCCTGGCCTTCCTTGCCGAGCTTGCGCTGGTGAACGTTGACTGGCCGCAGGCAGCGGTCTCGTGGGTCAGTCCAAGCTTCCCCGCCGGCTCCGCAGCCATCGTGATGAGCGTGCTGGGTGCCGTGGTCATGCCGCACAACCTGTTCCTGCACTCCGAGGTCATCCAGAGTGTCCACTACGAGCAGCAGGGCGAGAAGGTCATCCGCGAACGCCTGCGCTACGAGCTCTTCGACACGCTCTTCTCAATGGGCGTTGGCTGGGCGATAAACTCCGCCATGGTGATTCTGGCAGCCACGACATTCTTCACGCGCGGCGTGGTGGTGGACGATCTCGCGACCGCGGCGGCGACGCTCTCTCCCATTCTGGGCTCGGCAGCGACGGTCATCTTTGCCGTGGCGCTGCTGCTGGCGGGACTCTCGTCCTCCATCACAGCGGGCATGGCGGCGGGCACCATCAGCGCGGGCATGTTTGGCGAGGAGTACGACATCCATGACCGCCACTCCTCCGTGGGTGTGGCGCTGTGCATGGGCATTGCCACGCTGGCATGCCTGCTGGTGGAGAACACCTTCCAGGGCTTGGTGCTCTCGCAGGCGCTGCTCTCGCTGCAGCTGCCAATCACGATCTTCACGCAAATCCGCCTCACGGGCTCGAAGCGCGTCATGGGCCGCTACGCCAACTCGCGCCTCACCAACGCATTGCTGCTGGCAACGGGTATCGTAGTTACGGCGATAAACGTGATATCTCTCGCGGGATAGGAGCCGTCGTGGAAGCCTTCGCCCTTGCCGCTATCTGCCTTGCTGCCACGGGACAACTCTGGTTTTGGCGCCTCCACACGCACGAGCAGCGCAGCCTTTGGTACGGGCTGTCGTTCCTCGTTGCCGTGGGGACGGCCGTCGTTGCCATCGAGGTGCTCCTCCTGCAGGCGTTTTCGCTCAAGAGCCATCCCGTTGCCGAGCAGATAAACCTTGTGGTCATTGGCGTCATGGCTGTGGCGCTCCTGGCGTTTCCCGTTGCGCTCGTGGTGACGCTCGTTGCCTCGGGGGTGCGGCTCATCCGACGCGAGGGCGCAAACCCGCGCAACATGCTCTCGCTGGGGCTGGGCATCCTCGTGGTTGCCTACGTGATCGTTTGGCCGCAGGTTCGCAGCGCCCTCACCAGCGTGCCCGTGCTCGGTCGCGTGCTCGACCTGGTCTTTGGCTTTGCGGCGATACTCCTGGGCATCGCCGGCGTGGCGTTCACGCTTTACACCGTGAGCGGCCTGGTGGCGCAGATTCCGCACCGACACCGCCGCTACCAGCGGATTGTTGTGCTTGGCTCCGGGCTTATGCCCGACGGCTCGGTGACGCCGCTCCTTGCCCACCGCGTTGAGCGCGGCGTGGAGATGTGGCGCAGGAACCCGGGCTCCGCGCTGGTCATGTCGGGCGGCAAGGGTGCGGACGAAGCACAGCCGGAGTCCCATGCCATGCGCGCCTACGCAGAGTCCCTCGGCGTGCCGGCCGAGGCAATCCTTGTAGAGGACAAGTCCGCAAACACCCGGGAGAACCTGCGCTTTAGCGCGCAGCTTCTTGCCGACAAGGACAGCGGCAACGCCGGCCGCATCCTTGTCGTGACTGACGACTACCACGTCTTCCGGGCACTACTCATCACCCGCGAGCTGGGTGTTCCCGCGGATGGCGTTGGGTCACACGTGCGCCTGTACTTCTCCCTTAACGCACTGGTGCGCGAGTGGGTGGCGTACGTCTCGCTGCGCCGAGCGTTCTACACTAGGCTCACCATTGCGCTGCTGGTAATCTACCTGGTAGCAAGCGGTTTCAACGCGATGGTTGCGCCTAGCGCGTAGAGAGGCGTCCGGAGGAACGCCCTGCCATTTGGTGCGAGCCGCGACAGCCGTTTGAGCTGCCATCCTGATTCTTCCTCGCCTGGTCACTTGCCTTCTGCCGCATAAAAACGCTCTATCGAACGGATTTCTCGCCGACCTTGCACAAAAGTGCCCTATCGAACGGTACCTGAGGGAGACCGTGTTCGCTTAAGTGCATGAGTATGCAACATTACGAATCTATATCCTGTTAATCGTTGATATTATGCACTAAATATTCGTTGGCCAATTTGTGGTGTCAATAGGCGCCGTCCGATAGAGCCATTTTATGCAGTCACTCGGCATTTGCCGTTCGTTAGAGCATTTTTGTGCGTCCATAGGCTCGACTGGTCGCGCGAACACAATCACAGGCCCAATCGGACACGCGAGAACGATCTTTCGCAGCATCGAAAACGAGGGCCCCACCAAAGCGGAGCCCTCGAAGCATCAAAGCTTTGTGCGACAGCGCACGGCCGATAAGCCGACCGTTACCGCAGGTGGTCACCGTGGCGTCTGCGAGAACGGCCGCCCCAGATGAAGGCAATCGAGAGCACGGCCACGCCGGCAACGGCAAAGCCAACGATCGAGGCGTAGTTGGTGCTGTCGCTCGTATCCGGCACAGCCGCGGGCTGCTTGGGCGCGGGCTTGGAGTCGGGGACGTTGGGCGCGGGCTTTGTCTCTTCGTTTGTTTCATCGGTGGTGTTGGGCGTAATGGGTTCCTTCGGCTCCGGCGACTTCGGCTTGAGCGTGTTGGTGCAGGTCGCGGCCACAGTCTTCTCGGCAACGATGCTGCCGGTCTGGCCATCCCACGTTGTTGTGAAGGCGTCGTTTGCCTCCTCGGCAACCGTGTAGGTGACGCCTGCCGGAAGGTGCTCCGCCACAGCGGCCTCGCCATTGTGCAGCTCGAACGTCGCCACACCGTTGGTGAAGTCCATCGCCCCGTACGAACCGTTGATCGAGGTGTCGCCCAGCGTTACGGTGAACTTGAATGCCGTGGTCGAGTTCTCCTCGCCATCAACGTTCTTGGTCACAGAGAGCGAGCCCTCCGTCGCAGGCTGGGTCGTAACGCTGGTCGAGACGTCCTTGGTGTAGATGAGGGCACCAATCATGTGCTGGAACTCGGTGGAGTTCACGGGAGAGTACTGGCGCGTCTCCTTAAGCCAGGTGAGGGTCGACGAGGCCGAAACCGTGGCCGTCTGGGTGGGCTTCGTGCTGGAAACCAGGCAGAAGCCCCTGCCGGCACGAATCGTGGTACCGGAGATGTCGTTGCCCTCCTCGTCGACGGCGGTCATGCCCTCGGGAAGCGTGAGCTTGTAGAGGCCGTTGTACTTCTCGCCCTCGGTGATGGTGAGAAGGCCTGTGCGCCAGGTCTTGGTTGCCGGATCATAGGCAAACTTGGTGTCGCCCGAGAAGCCCAGAGCGCTCGCCTGCGGCTCGGTGCGCAGCACCTCGTTGGCGTTGGCGCCGTCCAGCAGGCGGAGCGAGAGGGGGTTGTGGACAACGTCAAGACTCTTTCGCGTAAGGTTGTTGCTCGGCACTCCGTACTCTTGGAGGAGCACCCAGATGGCATCCCGGGTTGCCTTGTATGCCTGCGACTCCGTTACCAAGGTGTCGTCGGCATACTGCTCGTTCCAGTACTGGAGCGGTGTAGTGTCCTTTGTCCCATAGACCATGGCAGACGCCGCATTGTAGAAGTTGGTGGTAAGAATCTCCTGGTAGGTAAGGCCAGAGGCGCTCTTGCCGTTGGGGAAGAGTGCAAAGACCTTTGTCAGAAACGCCTTGAGCTTGTCGAGGTTCACCTTGTTAGCGCTGGTGTAGTCGGCATAGGTGAAGGTGGTGTCCCCCAGAGAGTCGGGGAAGTCCCGGCGAAGCACCTCGGGCGCATCGAGCATCTGGTTGAACTCGGCCTCGGTGATCTGCTTGCCCTGGTCCGTCACCTCATACAGGTGCAGGCCATTGTAGGGATAGCCCGCGTACAGGATGGCGAGAAGCTTCTCCATGCACTCCTCGTACTTCTCCTGCGGCCGAAACATGCCGGGTGTGAGGTAGCCAAGCGTGTAGTTTGGGACATTCGGAGTCGATGACGTGGAGTGCGGCCAGTGGAGCTGGTTGTTCATGCAGTACAGGATGATCTTCGTCCCGTCGTCATCCGTTACGGAGTGGATGTCGGTTTTCGAGTCGTAGCCAATCTTGACCGTACCGCTCGTGGTGGTATCGTCCGCCCTGGCAACGGTTGTCAGGCACGAGAGGGACAGCACCACAGCAAGCACGGCAGCCGCCAGTGCCATCAGTGGCCGCCGGCCGACTTGATACTTAGCCTTTGCACTCATGGGAAGTCCTTTGCCTCGATGTCTTAGCTGCGCTTATCTGCGGGACATGCTCGAAGTTTGACATTCGAGCTTTTGGGACAAAACTACGTGATTTTCAGACCGCATGACCTGAAGATTGTGGAAATAACCCTTGGCAGAGCAGGAAGGCAGGGCTCTTCCGGCGGAAAAAGCCACGCCGATAAGAGCCCAGCATCCCTGCCGTTATCAGCGGCTGCTCCGCAGGCCACGCGCCGCCCGCTACCCCACGAGCGCGAGGATCTCGGAAAGCCCCTTCTTGCCAAAGCTCACGCGCTCGCCTGTACCGTCATCAATCACGAGGCACGGCACGCTCATCACGTCGTAGCGCTCGCGCAGCGCCGGGAAGCGGTTGACGTCGTAGACGTTGGCCGTGACCAGCGGGTTATCCGCCGCCATGCGCTGGCACGCCACCACCACGTCCGGGCACATGGTGCACGAGAGCCCCACGAGCACGCGCAGGCTCACCGGGCGCATAATGTCTGCGATGCACTGACGGTCGGCATCCGCGATGGGTTGGCCGGGACCAGCGGCGTTATAGAGCCCCAGCACAAAGGACGTGAACTCGTGGCCGCCGGGAACGCCGTGGAAGGCGAGGCCAGAAGGCGTGCCATCGGCCCGCACGACCTCAACAAAGGGCAGCTCGGCTGGATCGTCGGCGGAGGCATCTGCCTCCTGGACCGTCAACAGCTCCGTCTGAGCGGCCAGCGCGTCCATGTAGGAGCGCAGCTCGGCCGAGACGTCACCACCGTCGAGGTGCAGGCGCAGTACCAGCGGGTTCTGCATGCGCGAGAAGACCGCCTGGAGCTGGGCCGCCATGGCATCATCGATGGGAGAGCCGGGCGCGCCGGCGTGCGCAGCTGCCGAGGCATGCGCGGGCCTCTCGGCCACGTCGCGCGTCCTGCTGGCAGGTTGCTTGGGCATGATGCCAGTGCGCTCGCGCGCTGCCTTGAGATAGCGCTCCATCTCGGTTGCCGTGGCCGCGCCCTCCCCCACGGCGGTGGCAACCTGGCGCAGGCGCTTCTGACACACGTCACCCGCGGCAAAGAGGCCCTCGACGCTCGTCATCTGGCGATCGTCCGTGATCACGTAGCCCTGCGGGTCAAGCTCGGCCACGCCCGCCACCAGCGAGGTTGCCGGCGCGTAGCCCACAAAGACAAAGACGCCCACCGGGCCGCCGTCTGCCGAGGAGAACTCGTGCTCCTCGCCCGTGGCGCGGTCAAGCCAGCGGACGCCCCGCACCACGGAGTCGCCCTCCACGGCCAGAAGCTGCGCGTTTGTCCGCACGGTGATCTTCTCGTTGGCATAGGCCGCATCAGCCGTGGCCTTTGCGCAGGTGAAGTCATCCGTGTAGACCAGGATGGTCACGTGCGAGGCGTACGTGGTGAGAAAGACCGCCTCCTCTGCCGCGGCAAAGCCGCCGCCCACCACGAAGACCTCGCGACCGGTGAAGAACTCGCCGTCGCAGGTGGCGCAGTACGCCACGCCGTGGCCGCGGAAGTTCTCCTCGCCCTCGAAGCCAGCGCTTCTCGGCGAGGCGCCGGTGGCGAGAAGAACCGCCAGGCAGCGGATGTCGCCGCGCGAGGTGTGCACCACTTTGACGTCTGCCGCAAGGTCGAGCGACTCCACGCTTGCCAGCAGCATCTCGGCGCCAAAGGCCTCCGCCTGGCGGCGCATGGTGTCCGTAAGCTGCTCGCCGCTTGCGGTGAGCACGCCCGGGTAGTTCACGACCTCGGAGGTGATGGTGATCTGGCCACCAAAGTGCTCGCGCTCGACCACCAGCACGCGGTAGCGCGCGCGGGCCAGGTAAAGCGCGGCCGTGAGCCCGGCCGGGCCGCCGCCAATCACCACCGCGTCGTATACGTTGTCGATGTTGTTCTCGCTCATGTGCCTAACCTCCCCCGCCGCGCGCGGCGAATCATGGATGGAGCCCGCCGAGCCAGCGCGGCGGGCTCCGGAATCTACGGTTGCGCTTTGTTCGCGCGGTGTGCCTAAAGCTGGCCGACGAGGTCAAGCGAGGGCTTGAGGGTCTCGGCACCCGGCTGCCACTTGGCGGGACACACCTGGTCGCCGTGCTCGCGCACAAACTTCGCGGCCTGCACCAGGCGCAGGAGCTCCTTGGCGTTGCGGCCAATGCCGCCGGCGGTGACCTCGTAGACCTGGATCTTGCCGTCGGGGTCAACGATGAATGCGCCGCGCTCGGCAAGGCCGTCGGCGAGAATCAGGACCTCGAAGCCCTCGGCCAGGACGTGGGCGGGGTCAGCGAGCATGGGGTAGGTCACCTTGGAGATGCGCTCGGACTCGTCGTGCCAGGCCTTGTGGACAAAGTGGGTGTCGCAGGACACGGAGTAGACCTCGCAGCCCTCAGCCTTGAAGGCGTCGTAGTTCTCAGCCAGCTCCTCGAGCTCGGTGGGGCACACAAAGGTGAAGTCCGCGGGATAGAAGAAGAACAGGGCCCACTTGCCCAGGACGTCAGCCTTGGTGACGGTCTTGAACTCGCCGTTCTGGAAGGCCTGGACGGCAAAATCGCCGATTTCCTTGTTGATGAGGGACATGTGACGCTCCTTCTCTGTGATGGTGGTTGTCTGCGTACCACTATTGGTACTGAGACTTATTATCGACAGTTGAGAAAGTATTTCAAGCGAGAATTTCGACTTTTTCGGAGACGGTCCACCTCCTCCCCCTATCCCTCGCGTTCTTTAGCGGTATTCGAGAATCGCGTTTCCCGCCAACTGGGCAAATGCGGCGGCCGATTCTCAGAAACCGCTAAAGAATGGTGGGCGGAGGTTGCTGCTGCACGGGGTTAGGGAGATGAGGGGGCGCTGCACCAAACTTGGCACTTCTCAGTATTTTTTTGGATTCCTCTTGGTATCACCTCACTGGTGCCTTTTTATCTACCTGCGTCTCCGTAATTCGTTCGGCCCATGTACTCGGCAACTCGCGGTAAAAGTACTGAATAGTCTCGTTTTTGGTGCAGCGGGATCCCACCCAAGAGAGCTTGAACCTCTTTTTCTCTCGCTCCTCGCCATGCTTTAGCGGTATTTGAGAACCACGCTATCTGCCAACTGGGCAAACGCGGCGGTCGATTCCCAGAAACCGCTAAAGAACGGGAGGGGGCCGAGCGGGATAAGAGCTCAGAGCCGGCGGCGACACGTAACTCTCGCGTAGTCGCGCTAAATGGTATATAGTCCTAATATTGTTTGGGTAACATCACCGTGTAAGCCAAAGCCACGCACGGAGAGCAGGAGCAGTCATGGAGAGAAGAAACACGCGCCAGCGGCAGCTGGTGCTTGAGGCGGTGCAGGAGCTGTGCGACCACCCCACCGCCGACGAGATATACCTTCGCGTCCGCGAGCAGGACGACCACATCAGTCGTGGAACCGTCTATCGCAACCTGCACCTGCTCGCTGACACCGGAGAAATCCTTTCGGTGAAGACCCCCGGCGGTGAGCGCTTTGACCGCCGCATGGACCACCACGCCCACCTGGTGTGCTCGGAGTGCGGCACCGTGATTGACGTCCCCATGCCCAAGCAGGACGACTTCTGCCGCCAGATTGAGCGCTCCACCGGCTACGCCAGCGTCTCTACCAGCACCATCCTCACCGGCGTGTGCCCCGCATGCCAGGAGCGTCTTCGTAAGGCTGCGGGGGCCGAGCAGAGGTAACAGAACGACGGCCCTCCCCCACGGTTTGGTGGGAAAGGGCCGTCCGGAACGTCACCTAGGCGACGGGCTCCTCGGCCAGGTTGTCGAGGATGTGCTCGTCCTTCTCGTCCCACTTGGGCATGGGACGGAAGAGCTGGAACAGCATAAGGGCGAGCAGGGCAAAGGCGACCACGGTCCAGACCCCAAAGTTCCCAAAGACAAAGAGCTCGTAGAACTGGTTGATGAGGAGGCCAATGACCCAGCCAAAGCCGCACTCGTAGCCAATGGCGAACCAGAACCACTTGGGGTCGTCCATCTGGCGGCGGATGGTGCCCATGGCGGCGAAGCACGGCGCGCAGAGCATGTTGAAGGCGACGAAGGCGCACATGGCACCAACGTGGAGCGTGCCGGCGATGGTGAACATGTTGGCGAAGCCCTGCCACATAGAGACGGAGTTCTCGGTAGCGTCACCGAGCCCGTACAGGACGCCAAAGGTGGAGACCAGGTTCTCCTTGGCGATGAGGGCCGAGATGGTGGACGCGGTGGCCTGCCAGTTGCCAAAGCCAAGCGGAGCGAAGATGAAACTCAGCGCGCCGCCGATGCCGGCGAGGATCGAGTAGTCCATGTACGTCTCGGGCGCGCCGTCCATGGCCTGCAGGAAGCCGAAGGAGCCGTCGCCACCCTCCCAGCCGGCCAGGCCAAAGTTGGAAAGCGCCCAGATGCCCACGGCGGCCGCAAAGATGATCGTGCCCGCCTTCTTGACGTAGGCCGAGACGCGCTCCCACACGTGCAGTGCCCAGCTCTTGATGGCGGGCATGTGGTAGTCGGGCAGCTCCATCACAAAGGGGGTGGGCTCGCCGGCAAAGCGCTTGGTCTTCTTGAGCATCACGGCCGAGATGATGATGGCGACGATGCCCATGAGGTAGAACATCGGGGCAACCCACCACATGTCGGAGCCACCGGCAAGGACGCCCATGACCAGAGCGATGATGGGGAGCTTGGCGGAGCAGGGGATCATGGTGGTGAGCATGGCCGTCATGCGACGGTCGCGCTCGTTCTCGATGGTCTTGGTGGCAAGGACGCCCGGGACGCCGCAGCCGGAGGACACGATCATGGGGATGAAGGACTTGCCGGAGAGGCCAAAGCGACGGAAGACGCGATCCATGACGAAGGCCACACGGCTCATGTAGCCGCAGTCCTCAAGGAAGCAGAGTATGACAAAGAGGACGAAGATCTGCGGGATGAAGCCCAGGACCGAGCCCACGCCGCCGATGATGCCGTCGACCACAAGCGACACCACCACATCGGAGGCCCCGGCGCCGGTGAGCCAGCCGGTCACGGCGTTGGGGATGGAGTCCACAAAGCCGTCGTAGTCATGCTGGTCGGGCTCGGGGGTGTCGACAGCGGTGGCAAAGTCCGCCTCGGTGACCGTGGGGAGGACGTCCAGCTCCTGGCCCTCGGCAAGCACGGGGTTGCCGTCCTCGTCGAGCGTGGTGATGACGTTGCCCTCGGTGTCGAGGTAGTTGCCGTCGGCGTCCGTCACGGGAACGTCCGTGGCCACGACGCCGGCCTTCTCGGCGGCCTCCTCGAACTCGGTGATGGTGGCCTCGTTGCCTGCGGTCTGCGGGTCCGCGTCGATGGCGTCCTGCACGCCGTCGGTGTCGACGCCGGCCTCCTCGGCCACGGCAATGTAGCCGGAGATCTGGTCGGTGTAGTGGGCGTCCTGCCACGCCTCGTCGGCCTCCTCAAAGGCGGCCTGGCCGCTGCCGCTCACAAAGAAGCCATCGGAGAAGAGGTTGTCGTTCACCCAGTCCGTGGCGGGAGTGCCCACGGCGACAAGAGCAACCCAGTACACGCCGATCATGATGGCAATGAAGATGGGCAGGCCAAGCACGCGGTTGGTGACCACGCGGTCGATCTTCTCGGAGACGGTGAGCTTGCCCGGCGCCTTGACCACGCATGCGTCCATGACCGTGGCGATCCACTCGTAGCGCTCGGAGGTGATGATGGACTCGGAGTCGTCGTCGCGGTCCTGCTCGATGGCCTCGATGACCTTCTCCATGCTGGCAAGCTGCTGCTTGGAGAGCCCGAGGGACTCGATGGCGGCTGAGTCGCGCTCGAAGACCTTGATGGAGTACCAGCGGAGAAGGTCTGGCGCGCAGGAGCCGGCGATGGTGCTGGCGATGGTCTGGAGCGCGTCCTCGACCTCGGGCGAGAAGCACTTCACGCCCTGGGCCACCTTGTTGGCACGGCCCGAGGCGACGGCGGTGCCCACCAGCGTATCGAGGTTCTTGGAGCGCAGCGCCGAGACCTCTACCACGGGCACACCGAGCATCTTGGAGAGGCGCTTGGAGTCGATCTTCTCGCCACGCTGCTCGAGCAGGTCGCACATGTTGAGACCAACGACCACGGGGCGGCCGGTCTCGAGAAGCTGCGTGGTGAGGTAGAGGTTGCGCTCGATGTTGGTGACATCCACGAGGTCGATGATGGCGCTCGGACGGCCGGAGATGATGAAGTCGCGCGAGACGACCTCCTCCGGCGAGTAGGGGGAGAGCGAGTAGATGCCCGGAAGGTCCGTGAAGAGCACATCGGCGTCCTTCTTCCAGACGGCCTCCTTCTTCTCCACGGTGACGCCCGGCCAGTTGCCCACGTAGCCGTTCGAGCCGGTGAGCTCGTTGAACAGCGTGGTCTTGCCGCAGTTGGGGTTGCCAGCCAGGGCTATGTCGATCTTCTCTGCCATGCCTTGCCTTTCCTGTTGTGTGGCGCGCGGGTTGCGTGCGGGCCGCCTTACGACGGATGAGTTTCTCTCGGCTAACTGTTACCTGTGTGGTGCTAATTGTTAGAGTTGGTTAACTTAATGTGCCAAAACATGGGGGCCTACGCCCCCCGGTACTCCCTGCGCCGCCTGGCTACGCGACGCCCTGGGCAGCTGCCTTCTCCACGTCTGTGACCTCGACGCTGGAGGCCTCGTCCTTGCGCAGCGACAGCTCGTAGCCGCGCACGGTGACCTCGATGGGGTCGCCCAGGGGTGCAACCTTGCGCACGTAGACGTGCGTGCCCTTGGTGATGCCCATGTCCATGATTCGACGCTTGATGGCGCCCGTGCCGCTGAGCTTCGAGACCGTGCAGGTCTCCCCCACGCGCACGTCCTTTAGACTTGCCATGCTCTCCCCTTCTTCATGCCGCACGCCGCGCATGCAGTTACGCGCTGCCTGCGGCGATTGATAAACGATTGCGATTGCTAGCCGGCGGGCCGGCGTGGCGCTAGTACGTGACGATGCGCATGGCCATGTCGCGGCCGATGCCAAAGGTGGAGCCCTTGACGCTTACCACCACGTCGCCGTTCACGCGCGAGACGACCTTGACCTTGGCACCCTCGACAAAGCCCATCTCCGAGAGGTGCTGGCGCAGCGTTGCGGTGCCGCGCACCTTGAGGACGCGGATCGTATCGCCCTCGCTCACCATTGCCAGGGGAAGCTGGGCACCCCTCCCGATGGTCGTTGCCTCCACACGCGCGCCCGCCCGACTGGCGGGGTTGCTGCCTGTCATTACGGCATCAGCCTCCATGGTCGACATCGCAACTCCCTTCTCGGCTCTCTACGGCCCTTCCGGCTGGCAGCGGCCTCCCTGCTGGCCGTGCAAGTTGTACGAAGCTAACTCATAAGTAGTATAAGGCTAACTTGCTGCAAGTCGTGCGAGAAAGTTATCTATTCTCAACTATTGTGGCAAAAGCGCAGGTATCCGGTTTGCAATGTGCTTGTCGCCAGTCCATTTGGACGGGACGTACGAGGTCTGGCGCACATGGTGGCGAGAATGACGAGGCGCGAGCGCTCCTCGGCTGACCCTCTCCGCGGTGCCGCGGATTCCGAACAGATAGGCCCCTCTAACCGATCTGAATCTGCAGGATAGAAGCAGTGTTGCATTTTCCGATTGGTTAGGCTGGCTTAAACAATCGAAATTTGCAGGGCATTTGGAAACCGCGGCATTGCCGAGAAGAGCCGCGGCCAGCGGGGCGTTGGCGTTTCTCGGCACAAATAACGACCCGCCGCCGGGCCAAGTGCCCAACGGCGGGTCGTCGCAACAATCGCAAGAGCCGAGTGCCAATAACCTACGCCTCGAACTCCATGTCCTTGCTCTCCTTGATGAGCAGCAGCGCGACAAGCGCAACCACGGACATCGCGAGAAGGTACCAGCCCACGCCCTGGATGCCAAACGCAAGCACCAGCGCAGTCGCGATGGTGGGCGCAAACGCGCCGCCCAGGATCGACGAGAGGTTGTATGCCAGGCCGGAGCCAGAGTAGCGCACATTTGCCGGGAAGAGCTCGGGCAGGTAGGCGCCACACGGCCCAAACAGGCCGCCCATCAGGCAGAAGCCAACGGCGGGGAAGGCAAACACGCTAGCCGCGTTCTGCGTCGCAAGGAGCTGCGGCGTCAACAAGGCGAAAGGCGACCGCTACCCCGCCCCCGCTATGCCTTCTTGCTTCGAGAGGAGCCCGCGCTGCCGCGTCGAGAGGTGCTGCGCCCTGTGGCCTTGCTGCGCCCTGTGGCCTTGCTGCGCCCTGTGGCCTTGCTGCGACCAGCGGCCCCACGCGCACCGCGGGTGCTGGCGGCGGCCTTCTTCTCCCTGCTCGGGCAGTCCATGTTCACGCAGATGCGCCACGGCCCGCGCTGCGTCACCACCTCGACGATGGGCGCGCCGCACTCGGGGCAGGTCTCGCCCGTGGCGTGCAGCTCGCCGCGCTGAGGCAGGGGGTAGCTCGTGCCGCACTCGTCGTAGTTGGTGCAGCGAATAAAGCGCTTTCCGCTCTTCTCGGACTTGTGCGCCACAAGATCGCCGTGACGACCGGCCGCCTTGCACGCTGCGCACTCCCCCACCACGATGTCGGGCTCGCGGTTGGTGGGGCACGCCGGATTGATGCAGGTCTCGTACGGACGGTTGCGGAACGGGTGCACCTTCACGCGCGGCGCACCGCACTCCGGGCACACGCCCGCCTCGCCCTCGATAGGCTCGATGCGGCCCTTGGGCAGCGGGTACGTTACGTCACAGTCGGGCCAGCCCATGCAGCCGGCAAAGCTCCCGCGCGTCTTGGCAGACGTCTTCACCACCAGGTCGCGTCCGCACTTGGGGCACACGCCAATCTTGGCGTCGGCGGTCACGGCGTCGGCGATGGCCTCGGAGAGGTCGTCCTTGTGGTCGATGAGCCCGTCCATCATGCCGGCGAGAAGCGCACGAGAGTGATCCACGACCTGCGCCTGGGTATCCACGCCCTCGGCAACCTTGGTCATGTCGCCCTCGAGCTCGGCGGTCATCTCGGGCGTGGTGATGCGCGGCGCGTAGCTGGTAAGCGCGTCGATGATGGCCATGCCAAGCTTGCTGGGCTCGGCGGGATCGTTCTTGAGGTACTTCACGTCGTAGAGGCGCTGGATGATCGAGGCGCGCGTGGACTTGGTACCTAGCCCGCGCTTCTCCATCTCCTGGATGAGCTTGCCCTGGCTGTAGCGCGCGGGTGGCTCGGTCTGCTTGGCGTCAAGCGACATAGACACAACGTCGCAGGTATCACCCTCGTTTAGCTCGGGCAGCTGGTCGTCCTTCTTGAGGCCGTAGGGGTAAATGGCACGGAACCCCGGCACCGCCAGCACGTTGCCCGTGGCAACGAAGGGCTCACCGGCAACGTCCAGCTCGACCTTGGTCCCGGCAATCGTTGCCGGCCCCATGAGCGTAGCCAGGAAGCGTCGCGCGATGAGGTTGTAGAGCTTCCACTCCGCGGGCTGCAGGTTGTCCGGGTTGGCGGCGCCGGTGGGATAGATGGGCGGGTGGTCGGTTGTCTCCTGCTTGCCGCGCGTGGCATGGAGCGTGCCCTGGCCGAGAAGCGCCTTGCACGTGGGCGCAAACTGCGGCACCGAGGAGAGCGTGCGCACGCACTCGCGCAGGTCGAGCGACGACGGGTAGACGGTGTTGTCCACGCGCGGGTACGAGATGAGGCCGTCCATGTAGAGCGACTCGGCCAGGCGCATGGCACGTGCGGGCGAGATGCCCTCGGCCGCCGCGGCTGCCTGCATGGACGTGGTGTTGAAGGGCACCGGCGGGTTCACGCGGCGCGTCTTGCGCGTGACCGCACGCACGGTGGCGGTCTTCGCGTCGCGCACGTGGCCATAGGCCTTCTCGGCAGCGTCATGGTCGGTGAAGCGTGCGGTGGTGTGCGTGATGCGGAACGGGTCGGAGTCCGCGTGCGTGGCCTCGCCCGAGAGGACCCAGTAGTCCTCGGGCACGAAGGCCATGCGCTCGCGCTCGCGCTCCACCACCAGGGCAAGCGTGGGAGTCTGCACGCGGCCGGCCGAGCGGGTGTTGCCCAGGCCGCCAAAGCGCACGCAGGTGAGGTAACGCGTGAGCACGGCGCCCCAGATGAGGTCGATGTGCTGGCGGCTCTCGCCCGCATCTGCAAGGTCCTGGTCGAGCGCCACCAGGTTGTCGAACGCGTGGTCTATCTCGGCCTTGGTGAAGGCAGAGTAGCGCGCGCGAGAGACATTCACGTCTGGCGCCACCGAGAGAATCTGCTTGAGGGCATCCGAGCCGATAAGCTCGCCCTCACGGTCGAAGTCCGTGCCAATGATGACCGAGTCCGCCTTCTTGGCAAGGTTCTTGAGCGAGCGGATGATCTCCTTCTCGGCTGGAAGCTTCTCGATGGGGGCCCACACCAGGTACGGCAGGCTTGGGATCTTCCAACCCTTGATGTCCACGCCATCGGCCAGGAAGGGCTTGCGCTTGGTGGCAAATGGCGGACGAGCAAGGCCATCAGGCACATCTGCCGGCAGGTGCTCGCCCTCGGCGGTGAGGCCGTACCAGCCCTCCTGCGAGTCAAACTTGAGCTCGGGCGGGAAGTCCGGCTGCATAATGTGACCGCGCAGGCCTATGGTCACCCAGTCCTCCCCGCCCTTCCTAAAGCGGTAGATGGGCGTGTTGTAGACCTTGTCCGCCTTGGGCTTGCCGGACTCGGAGAGGAGCCTGGCGATCTGCTGGGCGGCATCGTTCTTCTCGGTGACGACAAGGATCAAAGAACATTACCTCGCTTGCTTCGTGACGGCAGAGTCCCCCTAGTTTAAAGCTTGTCGAGCTCTGCGTTCTCGTAGTCCTCGCGGGACCACTTGAGGGCCTGCTTGCCGTCGCGCGCAACGATGACGTAGCGGGCGATGGCGAGGGCAATCTCGTACAGGCCGATAAGCGCGGCAAACATGAGGAGCATGGTCACGGGCGAGGCGTCGGGCGTGACAACGGCCGAGAGGACCATGAGGCCAACGTAGATGTAGCGCCACTGCGAGCGGAAGGTCTTGTACGGCACGATGTGCAGGATCGAGAGGTAGAAAATCACTAGCGGCAGCTCGAAGGCAATGCCAAAGCCAATCTCAAGCAGCATGTAGATGTTGAGGTAGTCCTCGGCGTCGGCCATGTTCTGCGCGAACTCGAATGACTGGTCGAGAAGCCAACCAAACGCAGCGGGCTGGATCACGTAGTAGCAGAAGATCATGCCGATGAAGAACAGGGCGACAAGGGCTGCCACCGTGGGGACGACCCACTTGCGCTCCTTGGGCTTGAGCGCCGGCAGGATGAAGGCCATGATCTCCCAGATAATGATGGGGGTGCAGATGATCATCGAGAAGAACATGGCGACCTTGAAGCGGATGGTGAAGCCGCCGAGCGCAGTGAGGACGTAGAGGTCACCGCCGCGCATGGCCTCCTTAATCTGGTCGATCATGAGGTCGATGAGGGTGGGGGTGGCAAAGTAGACGATGACCGCCACCGTGAGGAGCGAGACCACGATGATGGTGAGCCTGCGACGAAGCTCGCCGAGGTGGTCCATGATGGGCATGCGTGCTGGTCCGATAGGCATGGTGGTATGGGAGCGGGGCGCTAGGCCTGCTGCTCGCCGCCCTCCTCTCCGTCTGTAGCGGTAACGGTGTCAGTGGCTGCGGGCGCGTCGGCCTTCTCGGCTTTATCGGCCTGCTGCTCGCGACGGCGCTTGGGGCTCATCGCGTAGAGGTCGGCGGCCGTCGTGGGTTTGGGCTTCTCGTCCGCGGGCTTTGACGCCTCTGGTGCGGGAGCGCTTGCCGTCTTGGCCTCGGCGGGTGCCTCGGCTGCGGGCGCGGCGTCGGCGTCGCTGTCGGCGTTGGCACCCGAAGCGTCCTCGTCGGATGCCTTCTCGGCGGCTGCGGCGTCTGCCTTGGCCTTCTCGGCGGCGGCGCGCTCTGCCTCAAGGCGCTTCTTGCGCTCGGCGAACGTCTCGGTCTTGGGCGTGGACTTGGGGGAACCGGAGCCCTCGATGTCTGCGTCCTCCTCCTCGCTGCGCTTGCGGTTGGGCTTCTTGGGCGCATCGCTCATTGCCTCGGTCGCGGGATCCACGATCTCGGTCTGAACCACCTGCGTAAAGCCCTCCTGGGCGTTTCTGAACTGCCGCAGCGCGCGGCCAATGGTGCGGCCCATCCCGGGGAGCTTGTCAGGCCCAAAGATGAGGAACGCGAAGAGCAGGATGAGAGCGAGCTCTGACTCTCCAATGCCAAACACGGTCGGTTTCCTCCAGCGTGGATCGAATTCCTACAGGTACCCGCGGCGTGCGGGCTTTCTGGAAGCGCTACTGCTGCGCCCCGGTGACGTTGAGGTCGGCGCCCACGCCAAGAAGAGAGAGGACGCGCGCCACGTTTCTCTGCGGGCGCTCCACCGAGAGGGTGCGGCCCGTCTCCTTGGCTCGGTGCGCCGCGCCAACCAGGACGCCTATGCCCGTCGAGTCAATGTAGGGCACCTCTGCCAGGTCGATTGCAAGCGAACCCTTGCCCGAGGAGAGCTGCTCGTCAAGGACGTCTCGCAGAGCAGAGGCGTTGGAGACGTCGACCTCGCCGGCGACCGCCACGCGGCAGCCTCCCTCGGTGGGTGTGGTTGAGATGTTAATGCTCATGGAGGTCCCTCTTCCTTAGAGTCCGGTACCAGAGAGGTTGTTCAGTGTGTCCGTGAGACCCTTCGCCCCGGTCTCGCCCGAGGTTGGTGACGTGGTGGACGAGCTATTGTTCGAGTTGGTCGAGGTTGACGACGTGGCGCTCGACGAGGACTCGAGCGCGGCAAGGCGCTGGGTGGCGTAGGACTTCGCGCCATACTCGTCGTTGGGGTCGTTGTCGATGGCGGACTGGTAGGAGGCCTTGGCGGCGTCCTTGTCGCCGGAGTACTCCTGAACCATGCCAAGGTTTGCCCAGGCGGGGGCATAGGTGGGCGAGTTCTGCGTGAGCGTCTCGAGGTCGGACTGCGCCTCGCTCGTGTTGCCCTCGTAGAGCTTGCAGAGCGCGATGTCCACGCGAACGGCGTCGGAGTCCTTGAGGTCGAGGTACTGCTGGTAGTAGCCAATGGCCTTCTCGAGGAGCTCGTTGCCGTGGGTGGTGTCGTCGTCCGAGGAGGACACCGAGATGACCGAGGCGCCCCAGCGCATGTAGTTGCGGCCCAGGTTGAGCAGGGTCGCGAGGTTGGTGTTGTCAGAGGAGAGCTTGGACTCAAGCTCCGCAACGGTGTCCTGGTACTTGGCGTCCACAGCGGCCACACCAGTAGCGGAGCTAGAGTCCGTGGAGCTTTCGTCCGACGAGTCCGAGCTGCTGTCCGAGCTGGAGTCAGCGCTCGAGTCCTGGGAGCTTTGCTGCTCGGCCTGCTGGTTGTTGGAGAAGGCCGTGGAGAGCGTGGGCATCATGAGCGAGACAACCATGAGCACGGCAAAGATGATGATGACGACCTTGGCGGGCGTGGAGAGGTTGTTCGCAGGTGAGGACTGGCCCTTCTTGGACGCGGAGCCCTTGCCCCTTGCCGAGGGAGCGGCCGTTGCTGCGCCCTTCTTGGCTGCCTTGTTACTTGGCTTCTTCGACATGCCCGAACGATCCCTCCGTGTCCTTATACGTCTGGCCAGCCCAGGGGCTGGGCCACGCCTCGTGCGCTGGCGCCACTGGTGGCGCCACCGTTTGTGACCCTCTAATGTATGCCACATCCGGCCCGCCCTCGCGGGCGATGTGCGCGCCTCCCGATTCTACAGAACTCTGCGAGTCCGTTGGCGCAGGCCAAGCGCTAGTCCCATGCTAGGCATCGGCCTCCCGAACGAAAAATACATTCTGGAGGCCGTTGCCATACAAGCATTGTATATGTCCGCTCTTCTCGCCTACTTGTGGCGAGAAGAGCTGGCCGCCCTAGCCCTGCTGGCCGTCGCGCTCGGCCTTGGCAAGGCGCGCCGAGACGAGCTTCACGGCAACCACAAAGACGTCGAGCGCCGCGCCAAGGTCCTCGAGCGAGGGGTACGTGGGCGCGATGCGGATGTTGGTGTCCTCGGGGTCGCGGCCGTAGGGCCAGGTCGCGCCGGCGGGCGTGAGCTTCACGCCCAGCTCGGCCGCCAGGCCAACGATGGCCTTCGCGGAGCCCTTGGGGCCGTCGAACGAGACAAAGTAGCCGCCGTGGGGGTTGCTCCAGGTGGCGCAGTCGAGCCCGTCAAGGCCGGCGTGGAGCTTCTCCTGCACCAGCTCGAAGCGCGGGCGCACGATCTGGGCGTGCTTCTCCATGTGGGCTTTGATGCCGTCGAGGTCCTTGAGGAAGCGCACGTGCGCAAGCTGCGAGACCTTCTCGGGCGAGACGCGCATCACCGAGAAGGCCGCGCGAATCTCGGCCATGTCGGCGGAGCTGGCGGTGACAAACGCGATGCCTGAGCTGGGGAACGTCACCTTTGCCGTGGAGCCAAACTCGTAGACCATGTCGGACTTGCCGACCTCGGCCAGAGCGTCGAAGATGTTGAGCAGGTGGTCGCCCTCGCCCTCAAAGGTGTGGACCACGTAGGCGTTATCCCAGAAGATGCGGAAGTCGGGCGCGGCGGGCGTGAGCGCGGCGAACTTGCGGACCACGTCGTCGGAGTAGGTGATGCCCGTGGGGTTGGCGTACTTGGGGACGCACCAGATGCCCTTGACTGCGGGGTCATTCTCGACCAGGCGCTTCACCACGGCCATGTCGGGGCCGTCATCGAGCATGGGAACGGGGACATTCTCGATGCCATAGTGAGCCGTGACCTTGAAGTGGCGGTCGTAGCCGGGAGCGGGGCAGAGGAACTTGACCTTGCCCTGCTGGCTCCAGGGCTTGTTGCCGCCAATACCGTGGGTATAGGCGTTGCAGACCAGGTCGTGCATGAGGTTGAGGCTCGAGGAGCCGTTCACGATCACGTTCTTGGGGTCAACGCCCAGGATCTGCGCGGCGAGGGCGCGCGCGGAGGGCAGGCCGTCAGGGGCACCGTAGTTGTCAACGGCCACGCCCTGGTCGTCCATCTCGGTAGAAGAGTTGAGAACGTCGAGCATGGGGTGAGAGAGCGCGGTCTGCTCGGGGCTGGGCTTGCCTCGCGCCATGTCCAGCTTGAGACCCAGCGAGCGAAGGTGCTCTGCCTCGGCCTCGAGGCGCGTTATCTCCTGTGCGAGTTCCTGGTCTGACATGAGCTCATATGCGGTGGGCATGGGCCCCTCCTCGTGACGGCTGCATGGACGGATGCGGATGCGATTGTGTTGCGCCCAGAACGCGTTCCGGGCTGCCGACGCGCGTCAGTTGGCGCGCAGCGGCGAGAAAGAAGTATAGCGCGACGCCCTGTAGGCGTGATGCAGCTGGTACCATGGGTTTCATGATGAGAAACACAGACACACACGAGCATCGCACCGCCCGCAGCGTCACGCACGGGGGGCTGCGCGCACCGGAGTACGGCGAGCTGCAGCAGCTGGTAAACGAGCTCTACTACCACAACATGTCCGGGTCGGTCAGCAAAATCGACGTGCTCACGCGCGCCGAGATTGACGACCTGTGCGATGACCTCATGGAGGTCGTCGACCTTCTCCCCGCGGGCAGGTACAAGCGCGGGAGGCTGTGCGACCAGCTCAACAGCATCGTGACGGCCCACGGCTGGGGCAACGTCTACGGCACGGTTGAGTGAGACAAAGGGAGTTTCCCTTTGTCTCATTCCTAATGGCATGCGGTCGCCGGAAGGCCGCGTTTGATGCAATCTGCAACAAAAACCGTGCTCCGGCGACAAAAAGTCGCCGGAGAGCCCCGTTTGGATAGTCATTCCTCCATCGAGGCCCTTCCGGCGACAACGCTACAGCTAAGTTCGCCGCGGCACTAGAACGAGCAGCCACCGCCAATGGTGCACGAGGCACCCGCAGCGGGGGCGTCGTCCTTCTCGCCAGCTGCCGCCGCCGAGAACTCCTTGCCCAGGTAGGCGATGATGTCATCCGACTCGTACATGGCCTTGCCGTCAATAAAGAGGCACGGCACCTGACGCTTGCCGCCAACCTCGACCAGGCGCTCGCGGTCCGCGTCGGACTCGTCAATGTTGTGGAGCGGCAGCTCAATGCCGTTGGCGTCCATGAAGGCAAGCACCTTGTGGCAGTAGGGGCAACCGTTCTTGATGTAAAGCTCGAGGTTCTTCTCGGCCATGGCTCTCCTTCCAGAGGGGGGTCTCGTGTGACTCTAACCTGCATGTACCCGTAGGGGGCCAGGTCCAGCCCATATGATACAGGACGAGAAGCAAATCTCCACACGCCAACGCGCCATCAACCCCGCCAGCGCCGCCCGGCGTTCCCCTCGGCGCCCGCAGATGACCTCCAGCGCCACCCCAATCGCAGAAATAGCTCTATTTCTTAATCGCACTTGACGTTTCCGCAGTTGGCTCAAGATCGTTTTAAGAAACGGAGCTATTCTCCGGTGGCGGGACGTCGCGGCACGTGCGAGCGAGACGTGAGAAGGGCAGCGGACGCTACGAGAGATCACCTTCCGGCGTCAAGAGGGCGCCGGGACGAAGGCTCCATCCGCGCGCCAAAGAAAACCCTCCGGCGTCACAAGACGCCGGAGGGCAAGCCAAAGCCGAGAAGAGAGGGCGCGCCTACAGGGCTGCTTCCCTACAGAAGCCTCAGCGAGACCTCCTTGAGCTGCGCGCCGGTGACCTCGGACGGCGCTGCGCTCATGAGGTCGGAGCCGCTCGCCGTCTTGGGGAACGCCATGACCTCGCGGATGTTGTCCGCGCCCGCAAGCAGCATGCACACGCGGTCCAGGCCAAGCGCAAAGCCGCCCATGGGAGGCGCGCCAAACTCGAGGGCGTTCATGAGGAAGCCAAACTGCGCCTGCGCGCGCTCGGGCGTGAAGCCCAGCTTCTCCAGGATCTTCTCCTGCAGCTTGGCGTTGTGGATACGCATGCCGCCACCGCCGGCCTCGTAGCCGTCCATGACAAAGTCGTAGGTGTGCGAGCCCATGGCCAGAGGGTCGGTGTCGAGAAGGTCGATCTGGTCCTCGTTGGGCTGGGTGAAGGGCTGGTGCTCGGAGTCCAGGCACTTGCGGTCCTCGTCCCAGTGGAACAGGGGGAAGTTCACGACCCACAGGAAGTCGTGGCCCTCGCGCGGCACCTCAAGCTCGTTGGCCATGTGGCTGCGCATGCCGCCCAGGATCTCGTCAGCGTGCAGGCGGCTCTCCACGGCGAACATCACAAGGTCGCCGGGCTCCACGTTCATCTCGGCACGAAGCGCGGCCATCTCCTCATCCGAGAAGAACTTGACGATGGGGCTGGTCACCGAGCCGTCCTCGCGGAAGGCGATGTAGGCCAGGCCCCTGGCGCCAAACTCGGCGGCGACGTCGGCCAGGCGGTCGATGCGCGCACGGGGCCACTTGCCGGCGCCCTTGGCGTTGATGGCCTTGACGTACTGGCCATCGGTGGCCGCGGCGGTGGCAAAGAGCTTGAACTTGGATGCCGAGAAGATCGGCGTCACGTCGTGAAGCTCCATGCCATAGCGGGTGTCGGGCTTGTCGGTGCCATAGGTGTCCATGGCATCCCAGTACTGGATGCGACGGAGCGGCAGCTCAAGCTTGACGCCCATCTTGCCAAAGGCCTTGGCCAGCACGTGCTCGAGCGCGCCCATCACGTCGTCCTCGGTGACGAAGCTCATCTCGACGTCCACCTGGGTGAACTCGGGCTGACGGTCCTTGCGCAGGTCCTCGTCGCGGAAGCACTTGGCCACCTGGTAGTAGCGCTCGACGCCGCCCACCATGAGGAGCTCCTTCAGGAGCTGCGGGGACTGCGGCAGCGCATAGAAGTGGCCCGGCTGCATGCGGCTGGGAACCAGGAAGTCGCGGGCGCCCTCGGGGGTGGACTTGAAGAGCGAGGGGGTCTCGACCTCCATGAAGTCAGAGTCATGGAAGGCCTCGCGCAGGGCGAAGGTGAAGTCGCTGCGGAGCTTGAGGTTGGACGTCATCTTGGGGCGACGAAGGTCGAGGTAGCGGTAGCGCAGGCGAACGTCCTCGGCGGTGTCAACGTGGTCCTCGATCTGGAACGGCGGCGTCTTGGACGTGTTGAGCACCACAATCTTGGTCACGTAGACCTCGATGGCACCCGTGGCCAGCTTGTCGTTGTTCTGGCCCTCAGGGCGCTCGCGCACGGTGCCGCTCACCATGATGGGCCACTCGGAGCGGATGGTCTCGGCCTCGTGGAAGGTGGCCTCGTCGCAGACCTCGGGGTCAAACTCGAGCTGAGTCACGCCGGCGCGGTCGCGAAGGTCGACAAAGATCAGGCCGCCGTGGTCGCGGCGGTGCCAGACCCAGCCGGTGAGCGTGACCTCCTCGCCGATGTTCGACTCGCGCAGCTCGCCGCAGGTGTGCGTGTGCATGCTATAGGACATGTGATTCCTCTCGTCTCTTCCGCCCCGTGCCGTGCGGACGGACCAACAGATGACGGCGCGCCGACGTAGACTGCGGCGGCACGCGCAACTGGCCATGGTAAACCAATCGCGCGCGGTCACCGGCCAACATGCGCGGCCGCAACCGTGCCTTAACGGAAAGCCCGCATCGCAGGGCGTATCGGCGGTGTGGCGGCACAGCGGCGTGGCGGCACGGCGGCGTGGCGGCACCTGGCGCGTCGGCGCACGACAGCACCTGGCGCCACCCTACAGCGTGACGAGAAGCTCGCCCTTCTCGCGGTCGTAGCCGCTTCCCAGGACGTCAGCGCAGAGCTCGTGCGCCCAGGCAGGCGTCACCGTTGGGAGCTTGCTTGTGGCGGCAAGCTCATCTGTGTAGTCCGCCAGGAAGTACGTGGTCTCGTCTGCTGGGTTGATGTGCGTGACTAGCGGCTTCATGGCGTACGACGCCACGCGGCACGTGCCTGTGGCGTCTCGCTCCAACGTCACACGAGCCATGCCGCCAATCATGTTCTGCGGGGCATCCATGCCGCTCACAAAGTTGCCCACCGACCAGTAGCAGACCATGGTGTGGCCGTCTGTGCCGGTCATGGTCTCGACAGGCCCCATCACGTGCGGATGGTTACCCAAGACCACGTCCACACCGCACTCCAAAAAAATGCTCGCCCAGCGCTCCTGCTCGCCATCTGGCCCGGTCACGTTCTCGGTGCCCCAATGCGGGCACACAACCACCATATCCGCCTCCTCGCGGGCGCGCCGGCAGTCCTCGCGCACGCGGGTCTCGTCCAACAGGGCAACGGCGCCTTTAGGGTCCCCGTAGCCATTGAGGCCATAGGTGTAGTTGAGAACGGCCACGCGAAAGCCGTCCTTCTCGTACACGAATATGTTGTTGGAGTCCGCCGGCTCCTCTGTCTGCGGATCCGTGCACCCAATCACCGCCACCTCGGGATGAGCCGTGCGCCAGAACTCCAGCTCGGAGTGGATGCCGTCATAGCCCCTGTCCATGGTGTGGTTTGTGGCGCGCAGCACCACGTCAAAGCCCGCGGCAACCTCGGCATCGCCAACCTCCTGCGGCCCGTTGAAGACGGGGTAGCCAGAAAGCCCCATCCCCGTGCCGCCCAAGATGGTCTCCTGGTCGACAATGGCCAGGTCACAGGCGGCAACTTCGTCGCTCACGTTGGCAAAGAGGTGCGAGAAGTCATACGAGCCGTCCGCCGTGCGGCCGGAGCTGTAGACCGAGGGGTGGAGAAGGACGTCGCCCACCATGCAGATGTCGATGGTCGTGGGTGCGGCGGCGGGCGTTGCAGCGCCGCCGTTTGCCGTGGCGGCCTCGGCCACGGCCGGCTCCTCGGAGCCAGGGCCGCCGTTGGCCCAGACGGGTGTCCTCACCGTCCATGCGCCGTAGGCAAAGCCCAGAGCGATCACGATGCCAGCAAGCACGGAGAGCGCCAGGCGCAGGCCGTCGTGCGCGTGCGCGGCGCCACCCGAGCGGTCAACGTAGTCGTAGCTGGTGCGCTGAGGGGTGCGCTGGTACACGGGCAGCGGCGCCACGGCACGAGGCGCGGTCTTCTCGGCAGCTTCTGGGGCATCGTGGCCCTCAGCGTGCGCGGGCTTCTCGGACACGTCCATCACTCCTTGTCGCCATGTCTGGCTCGAGCTGCGCGACAGCGCGCAGCTGGGGTTTGCGTGACGTTGCGGCCAGCGCGCGACGGGCGCGCGGGTTTGCGTGTACGCTCGTTTGGCTAGCCAATGTTCATCTTACGCATGCGCGTCCGCGCCGCGCCGCCTTACGGGTAACGGTTCTGCCAGCGGACGCAGTGGGAGTGATGGGGATGTCCTACCAGACCGCGGTCTTCGACCTCGACGGCACGCTGCTCAACACGCTTGACGACCTCTTTGACGCCGTCAACCACTCGCTCATCGCGTACGGGCTGCCCGAGCGCAGCCTCGCCGAGGTGCGCCTCTTCACCGGCAACGGCATCCGTCGCCTCATCGATCTCTCGGTGCCCGAGGACACACCCAAAGACCTCACCGACAAGGTCTTTGACGAGTTCAAGGCCTACTACGACAAGCACAAGCTCGACACCACGCGCCCCTACACCGGCATGTCCGAGGTCATCGACGACCTCCGTGCGGCGGGCGTGGCCTGCGCCGTGGTCTCCAATAAGGCCGACTTTGCCGTGCAGGGCATCATCGACCACTTCTACCCCGGCAAGTTCGACTACGTGATGGGCGAGAGGGCCGGCATCAGGCGCAAGCCCAACCGCGACATGATTGACGTGATCCTGCGCGACCTGGGGAGAAGCGCGAACGGCATGGTCTACGTGGGCGACTCCGAGGTGGATATCGAGACGGCCAAGAACTGCGGCTGCCCGTGCCTGTCCTGCTCGTGGGGCTTCCGCGACAGGGAGTGGCTCGTCGAGCACGGCGCCACCACCATCGTTGACACGCCGGCCCAGCTCGAGGCCAAGATCCTGGCGTAGCGACGAAGCCTGCGGCAACGTCGCGGCCGGACGCCTGGCGTCCGCTGCCTACGCGCGCGCTGGCTGCGGGCGGTGGTGCTCCAGGTAGTACGTAAGCGTGAGCACGCGCCGCGCGGCAAGCGGCATTCCCTTGGAATCAAGCGTTGCCTTGAGCAGCATGGTCTTGGTTGTTGGCAGCACGTCCAGCGAGACCAGGTACTCCTCGCTCCAGTGCGAGAGGAGCACCTTGCGCAGGGCCGCGGCAACCCGCTGGTAGCAGCCGCTTTCCTGGCGTATGCCCTCGCGCATCACGTACTCCATGATGAACTCCACGAGGTTTGTGTCGTCCATGCCCAAAAGGCCGCCGCGCTGCCAGTCCGCCAGGATATGGTCGATGATGGTCACGTGATCGAGCAGCTTGGCCTCCACGTCCGCGTTCATGCCAGCCATGAGCGAGCCCTCGCGCACCACGCGGTACTCGTAGAGCTTCTCGGACGAGAGTGCCACGCGCGAGGCGCGAGGGTACACCGCAAAGGCAAAAATCTGGTCCTCGCCAAAGCGAACGCCCTCGTCAAAGCGCAGGTTGCCCTGGACGAGAAACTCCCTCCTCACGGCCATGCGCCATGCAAAGGGGCGTGAGTTCTCGCGGAACATGAGCTGGGAGCTGTAGCCCTCGAAGACGGCGTCGCGGGGCGAGAGAACGCGGGAGATCCAGGGAGCTCGCGCATCCGGCGGGCAGAGCGTGGCGCCAAAGGTGAGCACGTCGGCGCCGGTCTGGTCCAGAAGGCGCACCATCTCGGCGCACGCGTTGGGATGGAAGCGGTCATCGGAGTCGAGGAAGCACACGAACTCGGTAGTGGCTGCGTCGATGCCGGCGTTTCTCGCCGAGGAGAGCCCGCCGTTGGGCTTGTCGACCACCCTAATGCGCGGATCACGCTTCTCCCAGCGGGCAAGGACCGCGCGCGACCCGTCGGTGGAGCCGTCGTTCACGCAGATGATGTCGATGTCCGCAAGCGACTGGTCCTCGAGCGACCCCAGGCTCGCATCCAGGTACTTCTCAACGTTGTAGACGGGCACCACCACGGAAAGCCTGCTCACAGCGCTGCCCCCTCCTGGTTGGTGCGGCGCACGTATTGTCCGCACGCCTTGAACGAAAGTGCATCTCTCAGCAGCGGGACGCCACCCAGCGCAAGGTAGCGCAGCACGGCCCCGCCCGGCGCGCGATACGCCCTGCGCGAGCGCTCGAAGCGCGCAGGGTCAGAGACAAGCGCGTCGAGGTCTGCCGCGGCACCGGGCTCGAAGAGCTTGCGGTCCACGCGGCCCATCGCCACGTCGTCTGCCAGTTCGTGCGAGATGCGCTCCACAAACGCGGGGCGCAGGCTGGAGTCCAGGCGGTCGTAGTTCCAGAGGTAGCTATCGAGCTTCATGCGCTCGAGGATGCCCGTGAGGCGCGTCACGTCGGAACCCGAGAAGTGCTCGTTCACGTACTCGGCCATGGCCTGGTACTCGTCGCACACGCAGTACGCCTTGGCGCTCGACTTGACGGACGACGCCTCATTGTCCTGACGGTAGCACAGCACGCAGTCGGCGATGAAGGTCGCGCGGTTGGCCGCGGCCCATACCTTGAAGTTGAAGCCCACGTCCTGGTACGAGGCACCCGGCGTCTCCAGGAAGCGGATGCCGTTCTTCTCCAGGAAGTCGCGTCGGTAGATGGCGGACCAGATGGAGGACTTGCGGAAGAATACCGCGATGTCGGCGTCCCCGCGCGGGCAGAAGGTGCGGCCCACCATGGGGCCGTCGACCACCGAGAAGGGCACGCGCTTCTCGGCTGGCTTAGACCAGTACAGCCAGAAGTTGCCCTTGGCGACCTCGGCGTTTGCGGCCTCGGCAGCATAGACGAGAAGCTCGAGCGCCTGTGGGTCGAAGAAGTCGTCCGACTCGAGGATGGCCACGTAGCGGCCGCGGGCGCGGTCGAGCCCCACGTTCATCGACGCACCGTAACCCGAGTTCTCCTTGTTCACCAGGATGAAGCGCTTGTCCCTGTCGGCAAAGCCGCGCACGATGTTGGGCGAGGCGTCGGTAGAGCCGTCGTTCACGCAGATGACCTCGAAGTCGTTGAAGGTCTGGGCAGCCAGCGACGAGAGGCACCTCTCGAGGTAGCGCTCCACGTTGTAGATGGGGACAAGCACCGATACCAGGGGATGCTTGGTGTCGCTCACGATGACCTCCGTATATCTCGCACCGGCAACGCACTAGAGACCATACCGCAGCGCCCCGGCTCGCGGGGAGCAGGACCGGCAAAACCATCATGAGAGCGGACCAGCATCCCCATGCGGCATCATCGCGTTCTTCCTGCATTCCCGCTTTTCCTGCACCTTCATGGGCTAGGATGGGAGGGTTGACCACGCGCGCCCCCTCACGCGTGCCCACCCTCGAGCGAAGCGGACAGTACAGGAATGTGGCTCTCCTTCTACGCAACGGTCTTCGTGACACTGCTCTTCTTAGGCGTACCGGGATATCTCCTGGGACGCACCCTGGGGCTTCCGCGCATGACGGCGCTGCTTGCGGCAGCGCCCCTTGGCATGGCCGTCATCTGCCTCATGGGCCAGGTGCTCTGCCTGGCAAAGGTCCCTGCCACGCCAGCCATGATGGTGGGGCTGCCCTCCGCGCTGCTGCTGGTGGCGGCGCTTCTCCGCAACCGCTTTGTGCACGCATCACCTGACGGGGCTCCAGCCGTCCATCCAGCTTTGGTGGCCCTCTTCCTGGTAGCGGGCGTGGTTGCCGGCTACGTATTTCTCGCGGGGATCCTTCCCTCCCCCAATGCCTTCCACCAGGACTACGACTCGGTGCACCACATCAACTCCATCCGCGCGATGATGGACTCGCTCTCGATGTCGCCGCTCGACGGCAGCTCCTACTCCACCGAGTCCGATGCCCTTGTGGCCGTGCAGCCCACCGGCTACTATCCCTCGGGCTGGCACGTGTTGTGTGCGACCGTTGCCCTTGCAACCAACGTCAGCGTAACCAGCACAATCAACGCCGTGAACCTGGCGCTCATGGCCGTGGTCTATCCCCTCTCCATGCTGTTTTTGCTCTCGACGGTCTTTCCGGGGCGTACGCGCGTGGTGGCGCTGGGAGCCGTGGCGGCGCTCACGCTCACCATCTTCCCGTGGGGCATCTGCAACTGGGGGCCGGTCTACCCCAACATCGCCGCCTTCGCGATGCTGCCCGCCATCTGCGCCCTCTTCATGCGCGCCTTCGACCAAGACGAGAGCCGCCGGGCCACGGTAGACCACCTCGTTGCCTGGTTCCTCTCCACCTGTGGCGCGGTGCTCCTCCATCCCAACGTGGTCTTCTCGATGGCGGTCTTCCTGGCGCCGTGGATCGTGGCGCGCCTTGGCAGCTCATCGTTGCGTGTGCGGATTGGCTCGCGCGTGAGCATTGGCCCGCGTGTGCTTGCGGTGGCCTTTGCCGTCTTCTGCGTGGTGGCCTGGATTGGTGCCACCAAGATTCCCGCTTTCGCGGAACTCGTGAGCTACCACTGGGACTCCTTCGCCGAGGGCGACGGCGCCCTCACCAACGTCTTGCACCTGAGCTACATGCGAGGCATGTGGCCCGCGCCCGACGCCGAGCAGCTCTTCCCTGCGGCGCTTCTGCTGGTGGGCGGAGTGCTTCTCGTCTCTCGCCGAGACACGCGCTGGGTCGTGGTGCCCTACGCCATCACTGCCTACATGATGTACGTGGCCTGCTGCTCGACAGATGATGCTTTTAGGTCCGTCCTCATTGGCTACTGGTACTCTGACCCCTACCGCATTGGCTCATTGGCAACGATCTTCTCGGTGCCGCTCATCTCATACGGTCTGGATGCCGTGGCCGAGGGTGCGTGCAGGCTCGTGCGCCTAACGCCGGCGCGCAACTGGCACGCGCTTCCTGTAATCGCGGCGCTTGTCGTGGCCGCAGCCTATGTACCGCTCGCGCTTTTCTATCCCGGCCAAGCACGCAACGGCTTTAGCTACGAGAAGAGCAGCCCCTGGGACACCTACATAAGCTACGCCTGCCGCGCCTACTCGCATGACGCGCCTCTCACCTACCAGGAGACGGACTTCATGGAGAGCGTTCACCGCCTCGTGGGCGACGAGCTTGTCATCAACCAGCCCTACGACGGCAGCGTCTTGGGGTATGGCGTCACGGGACTGCGCTGCTACTACCGTTACTACTCGGGCTACGGCTCGAGCAGCGAGACCTGGCAGAGCCGCGTGATTCGCCAGAGGCTCTACAACATTGCCAACGACCCGCAGGTACAGGAGGCCGTAGAGTCCGTGGGAGCGCACTACGTGCTGGTCATGAGCACCGACGAGCGCAACAACACGTTTGTGAAGAACACCTACGACGCCACCAAGTGGAACGGCATCAACTACATCACCGATGACACGCCCGGTTTCGAGCTGGTGCTTGAGGAGAACGGCTACAAGCTCTACCGCATCACCGCCACGGAGTGAGACAAGGGGAGTTTCCCTTTGTCTCACGCGAGCAGGCGCTCGACCTCAGCGAAGGTGGGAATCGAGCGCTGGGCGCCCTCGCGGGTAGTGGCAAGAGCGCCTGCCACCGAAGCCCAACGCATGGCGTCGAGAATGTCGAGCCCATGTGAGAGCTGCGCCGCCAGGGCGCCAAGGTACGTGTCGCCTGCGGCGGTGGTATCCACCGCGTCCACATGATGCGGCTCCACGCGGTACATGTCGTCTGCGATGAGCGCGACCGACCCGCGCGACCCCAGCGTGATGACTGTAGTTGCCACCCCTCGTGCCGAGAAGGCCATGAGCGCGCGCATGCACCCCTTCTCGGTTTCGGGCGAGATGTCCGTGAGCGCCTGGCACTCGGTCTCGTTGACGCAGAGAAGATCGATCGACTGGTAGATGTCCGAGGAAAGCGGCGCCGCCGGCGCGGCGTTCAAGATGGTGTAGAGGCCAGACTCGCGAGCGTAGGCAATGGCATCCATGGTGGTGTCCATGTCGCACTCGAGCTGCGTGAGGAAGATGTCACCCGGCTCCGCGATATCATCAATGACCGAGCAGACCACGTCGGCGTGAGTGGCGGCGTTGGCGCCTGGGTCCACCACAATGCGGTTGTCGCCCTGCGCGCGCAGGATGGTGGCCGTGCCGGTGGGCACGTCCTTCAGGGCGCGCACACGCTCGCAGAGGACATCTGCCTCCACAAGCGACTGCACCAGGCGCGTGCCAAAGACGTCCTTGCCCACGGCGCCCACCATGTGCGTGATGGCACCCATGCGCGCCGAGGCCATGGCCTGGTTGGCGCCCTTGCCGCCGGGACTTGCAAGAAAGCCCTGGCCAATGATGGTCTCGCCGGCCTCGGGGACGCGAGGGCAGCTCACCGAGAGGTCCATGTTGAGCGACCCAAAGACGATGACCTTCGACATGCGTCCTCCATCCCTCTCGTTGCGCTGCGGCCCGCAGGTCACGCTGGCCACCCGCAACGCGTTAGCTCTCCTGGACCTCTCCCGCCATGAGTCGATGGTACATGACCTCGTTGGCAGCAAGCTCCTCGGTATCGTCGAGCGGCTCAAGCTCCGCCGTGCCGTACTTGCGCTCCATCGCGCGGGCAATGAGATAGTCCGCAACGCCGGGGTTCTTGGGCAGGAGCGGCCCGTGGACGTAAGTGCCCACCACGTTCTTGTAGAGCACACCCTCGTAGCCGGTGATGCCGTCGTTGCCGTGGCCGTAGAGCACGCGCCCCAGCGGGGTGACGCCCTCGCCCAGGTGCGTGCGGCCGGCGTGGTTCTCATAGCCCACGATGGGCTGCGGCGAGATGGAGCTCTCCACCACAATGTTGCCAATGAGGCGCGGGTCGCCGTGGTCGGTGTAGAGGTCCACAAGCGAGAGCCCCTCGACCTTCTCGTCCGCCATGAGGTAGCTCGAGCCCAGCAACTGGTAGCCGCCGCACACGGCAGCAAGCACGCCGCCGTCCTCGACGAAGGCCCTGATCTCTGCCTGCTCGGCCAGGAGCTTGTCGCACACAATGCGCTGCTCGCGGTCTGAGCCGCCGCCAATGAAGGCGATGTCCACGCCCGAGAAGGACGGCGTGTCGTCGACGTGGACCTCCATCACGTCCGGCGTGATGCCGCGCCACTCCATGCGGCGGCGCAGGCACAGGATGTTGCCGGAGTCGCCGTAGAGGTTCAGGAGCTCTGGGTAGAGATGGGCAATGCGCAGCGTGCGGCCGCCCGTGGGGGTGGAGTTCTTTGCGGCTTGGCTAGTCATGGCGCTCACCCATCCCCTCAAGCTCGGCCTTGGCCGGCCACAGCGCGGAGTAGTTGCACAGCACATAGAGCGGCCTGTCCAACGGCACCGAGCCAAGACGTCCCAGGACCTCGCCCACGGTGGACGCCACCGGTGCCTTGATACCCGCGTACTTCATGCGCACCTGCACGTCGTTTGCGCGATGGCCGCCCGCAAAGGCGAGAAGGTCCTTCTCGGAGAGCAGGCGCTCGAAGTCAACATCCCAGATCCAGGAGATGTCCTTGCCGTCGTTGAAATCATCGTTGATCACAAAGAAGACGGCCTTGGGGCGGGCGTCCGCCTGGAGCAGCGAGATGTTCTGGTTGAAGCCCGTGGGGTTCTTGGCCAGGTTGAGCACCACCTCGCGCCCGCCCACCGTGAAGTGCTGCAGGCGGCCGTTCTCGGGGTGGTAGCCGTCAAGCGCCGCCTGGAACGAGGCCGCATCCACGCCCGCGAGATGCGCCGCCGCGGCGGCAGCAAGCAGGTTGTAGACCATGTACACGCCGCCAAAGCCCGCCGAGACGTGCGCCGTGCCGCCCTCGGGGAAGGCAACGTCAAAGGCCACACCATGCGCGTCCACGCGCACACCGGTGGCGAGAAAGTCGAGCTTGGGGCGCTCGAAGTCGCCGTTGGGGCAACGAAAGGCACCAAGCTGGGCGTAGGCGCGGTAATCGTAGGAGAGCTCGGCTCCGCACACCTGGCAGAAGCGCGCCTCGGGCACGCGGTCGGGCGGCAGGTGGAGGTCCTCCCCTATGCCAAAGGCAAGGACCTTGGTGCCCGCCTTCTGCGCGCGGAGCGCCACGCCAACGGAAAGCGGGTCATCCCCGCACACCACGAGGGTGGTCGAAGGCGAGGCCGCAAGCGCAGCAACGATGGTATCCTGCACGTGGTCTATCTCGCCCGCGCGATCGAGCTGGTCGCGGAAGAGGTTGAGAAGCACCAGGTATCTGGGCTGCAGCTGGGGCAGGATGTGGACGGTCGAGAGCTCGTCCGCTTCCATGACCGCCCAGTCCGCACCGCTGCCGGGAAGCAGCGCGGCAGCCACGCCGGCCGCCATGTTGGCACCCGCACGGTTGCACAGCACCGTGCGGCCCGAGCGCTCGATGGCGTTGGCCAGCACGTTGTTGGTGGTTGTCTTGCCGTTGGTGCCGCAGACCACAATGGCGCCCTCGGAGAGCTTGGGTGCCAGGTGGGCTATGGTGTTGGGGTCAACCGTCAGAGTGACCCTGCCGGGCATCTGGGAGGCGTTGCGATGGAGCACGCGTCGCAGGCCCCAGGATGTGAGGCGGCCAAGGCCAACGGCGCAGGCGTTACGAACCCCCATGCGCTACGCCTTCCCGCCGCGCTCGGCGACTGCCGGGGACTTGGCGTCCACGACGTCCGCAGGGGGCGCAGCCTCCTCGGCGTCCTTCTCGGCCTCGACGCTGCGCTTGTACTCCTCGGGCGTGAGCACGTCCTCGATGCGCAGGTTGACGCCCGCAACCTCCAGGCCCGTCATGCCCGTGACCTGCTTCACGATGGCCTTCTTGACGTCCTCGAAGACCTGCGGCGCGTAGGCGCCGTACTCGATGAGCACCGAGACGTTCACCTTGACGGCGCTCTCGGGCGTGACCTCGACCGAGACGCCCTTCGTGGTGTCGGAGGCGCCAAAGGCGTCCTGCACGCGGTTGAGCCAGCTGCCCTTCATGCCCACGACGCCGGGCACGTCTCGCATGGCGATGGCAACGATCTTCTCGATGACGCCGTTGGAGAACGTGAGTGAGTCCTCGGAATCTGAGTCGTCTGCGATGTCGATGTCCTGGCCCTGGATGGGCTCGGGCTGGGCGGCGGGTGCCGTGGTGGCAACGATGTCGGCCTCTGCCGGGGCCTCGGCCTCCCGTGTGCTGTTCTCGGTGTCCATGCTCGCTCCTCTTGATGTGGGCTGATGATTGCTATGTGGGGCGGTGCCGCACCGCGGCGCCTAGTGCGTGTCGTGGTCCCTGAAGATCTTGCCAAGCGCGCGCAGGATCTTGGGGTCGCCGTCTGCCTGCTGGCCAATGGCCACGCCAATGAGCACGAGAAGCACCAGCAGCAGCGTGCGCCAGAAGCCGATTGCCGCCATCACGATGGCAACAAGGAAGCCGCAGACGCCGCCCAGAAACGCGTTCTCGTGACCGGGGAAAGTCCTGCTCACCCATGCGGAGGCCCTGTTGACCCCGTTCTGGGTGCTTTGGTCGCTCTTGGCGCTGGCCTGGGCCGCACCCTCCTGCGACGTGCCTGCAGATGCTGCGTCCTGCTGCGCGCCGGGCACCCTCGAGGTCTCGCGCTGCTCGTCCTTGTGCTGCTGCGGCTCCTCGGCCTCGACCTTCGCCCGCGGTGCCTTGGTGAACTCGTCGCTCATGGCTAGGCCTCCCCGCTCTGGTCGTGGTCCTCATCGCTCTCTGCCGAGGAGGGCGTTCCGTCGTGGCCCGCGCCCATGGGAACCGTGATGGCACCATAGGACGCTGTCTGCGGCGCGGGCGCCGGGGCATCCTCATAGGATGGCTCGGTGGCCTCAAGCTGGTAGCTGTCCGTCGAATAGTCCGTGGTCGAGGCGGGCGAGCTAGAGGATGTGGGCACGCTCACGTCCCCCGCCGCCGGCGCGGCAGCGGTCTCCTTGGGCTCCACAAACTCCAGGCTCACGTCCTCGAGCTTGTCGCCACACACGGCAGTGAGACCCCTCACCAGCTCCTCGTGGAGCTCGGTGCCCCTCTCAACCACATCCACGCTTTCATGCGGCAGAACGCGCACATGCACGCGCACATGGCCGCGCTTCTTGGCGCTTACAAAGACGCGGTCTGCCGAGCAGGTGCCATCGGCCTCGACCGTATGCTTGGCCTGTGACGCAATGGCGTCGCGCGAGACCGAGATGGTGCCGCCGTCGACGGTAGTCACCTCGACGGTGCGCACGCGACGCGAGAAGACCGAGCGAAAGAGCATGATGAGCAGCCCCGCCACCGTGATGAGAAGCAGCACCTCAACCGTGGTGTAGTACTCAGGCAGCGAGAAGAGCGCAGAGGCCTGGGCCGTCCAGGGGCCCAGCCACGTGAGCACAAACGCCGCCAGGCACAGAAGTCCAGACAGCGAGAAGACAAACATGCAGAAGCGCTTGAAACCACCCATGCGCAACTCCCCTATCGAGCGCCTTTCCGGCAGCCCAGCCGCCGGCCTGACAAAGAAGAGCATACCCCTTTGGCGGGACGCTATTTAGACCGCCCCGGGGGCCAGACCGGGGCGGCGAGCTGGCAGTGCGGTGCGACCTACTGCCCCTGCGCCGCGTACCTGGCCTCGGTGGCCTCCTTGGCGGGGCGCCACCAGTCCTCGTGGTCGCGGTACCACTCGATGGTCTGGGCGAGGCCCTCGCGGAAGTCCGTGTGGAGGGGCTCCCAGCCGAGCTCGCGCTCGAGCTTGGTGGGGTCGATCGCGTAGCGGCGGTCGTGGCCGGGGCGGTCGCGCACCCAGTCGAAGTCGTCCTCGGGGCGGCCCATCTGGCGGAGTATCTCGCGCAGGACGTCGATGTTGGAGCGCTCGCCGTTCGCGCCTATGAGGTAGGTCTCGCCCACGCGGCCCCTCGTGAGGATGTCCCAGACGGCGCGGGAGTGGTCCTCGGTGTGGATCCAGTCGCGCACGTTCTCCCCCGTGCCGTAGAGCTTGGGGCGGATGCCGCAGAGCACGTTCGTCACCTGGCGCGGGATGAACTTCTCGACGTGCTGGTAGGGGCCGTAGTTGTTGGAGCAGTTGGAGATCGTGGCGCGGATGCCGTAGGTCCTCGCCCACGCGCGGACGAGCAGGTCCGAGGACGCCTTGGTGCTCGAGTAGGGCGAGCTCGGGCGGTAGGGGTCGTCCGGCTCGAAGCGCCGCGGCTCGTCGAGCGCCAGGTCGCCGTAGACCTCGTCGGTGGAGACGTGGTGGTAGCGCACGTCGCACCTGCGGCAGGCCTCCAGCAGCCGGTAGGTGCCCACGACGTTGGTCCGCACGAAGGGCTCCGGGTCCGCGATCGAGTTGTCGTTGTGGGACTCCGCGGCGTAGTGCACGACCGCGTCGTGGCCCGGGACGATGCGGTCCAGCAGGTCCGCGTCGCATATGTCCCCCACCACCAGCTCCACCTGCGACCCCGGCAGCCCCGCGATGTTCTCGGGGTTGCCCGCGTAGGTGAGCTTGTCGAGCACCGTCACGTGCACCTCGGGGTGGTTGGCCGCCACCCAGCGCACGAAGTTGCTGCCGATGAAGCCGCAGCCGCCGGTGACGATGATGTTCCTGGGCTCGAAGGCGTCCTCTGCCATCTCCCTGTCCTCCCTCTTGTCGTCTTCCCTGTGTCGCGCCGCGCTACGCCAGGCCCCGCACGTACTCCCTCAGGCTCTGCTCCCAGTCGGGCATGGAGAAGCCCGTGGCCTCCAGCCTGGAGAGGTCGAGGGCCGAGTGCGCCGGGCGCGGGGCCACGGGGCCCTCGGCGCCGGCGTAGTACTCCGCGGTCGAGACGGGCGCGACGGCCGAGCCGTTGCCGTTCCTGAGGTCGAACACCTCGCGGGCTATCTCCGCCCAGCTGGCGACGCGCCCGGAGCCCGTGCAGTCGTAGGTGCCGTACGGGGCGCGGGAGCCCAGCAGGTGGAGGATCGCGGCGGCCATGTCGCGCGTGAAGGTGGGGCGGCCCAGCTGGTCGTCCACGACGGAGACGCGGCCCAGGGGGTCCGCCGGGTCCGCCACGCGGTCGGAGAGCGCGGCCATGGTGCGCGCGAAGTTGCGGCCGTCGCCCATGACCCAGCTGGAGCGCAGCACGTAGTGCCTGGGGCAGCCGGCCACGGCGAGGTCGCCGGCGGCCTTGGACTGGCCGTAGACGCTGAGGGGGCTGAGCGGCTCCGCCTCGTCGTGCACCTCGCGGGCGCCGTCGAAGACGTAGTCGGAGGAGACGTGGACCAGGGTTATCCCGTGCTCCGCGCAGGTCCGGGCGAGCAGGGCCGGCCCGGTGGCGTTGGCCCTCCAGGCCGCGGCGCGCCCCCCGGGGGTCTCGGCCTTGTCGACCGCCGTCCAGGCGCCGCAGTTCACGACCGTGCCGTAGAGGTCCCAGTCGTAGCGGTCGTACTGGGCGGGGTCTGAGAAGTCGAACCCGTCGATGTCGCAGAAGTCGAACGTGGAGATGAGGCCGCGCTCCTCCGCGAGGGCGCGGACGGCGCGCCCCAGCTGCCCCCTGCAGCCGGTGACGAGGGTGCGCCTGGGGGCCATGGGGGTGACGTCGGCGAGCATGGGGTGGTGGAGGTCCGCCTCGGAGAGCGTGGCCTCGGAGAGGGGGATGGGCCAGTCGATCCCCAGCGCGGGGTCGGCGAGGCTCACGAACGTGTAGGTCCTCTTCAGCTCCGCCGACCAGTGGGCGTCCACCAGGTAGGTGTAGGCCGTGCCCGCCTCGAGGGCCTGAAAGGAGTTGCCCACGCCGCGGGGGACGTAGATGGCCCGCGAGGGGTCGAGCGTCGCGGTGTATACGCGGCCGTAGGTCTCGCTCCCCTGCCGGAGGTCGACCCACGCGCCGAAGACCGAGCCCGTCGCCACCGATATGAACTTGTCCCAGGGCTCGGCGTGGATGCCGCGGGTGACGCCGCGCTCGGCGTTGAAGGAGACGTTGTTCTGCACCACGCGGAAATCGGGGATCCCCAGCGTCACCATCTTGGCGCGCTGCCAGTTCTCCTTGAACCAGCCGCGGGAGTCCCCGTGGACGGAGAGCTCCACGACCTTGAGCCCCTCGATGCCGGTCTCCTGCACCGAAAGCTCCTTCTCGAACTCCATCTGGCAGCCCCCTCCCGCGCGCGGCGGGTGCGCCGCGCGGACAAGCGAATCCGGAATACCCTCTCAAGATACGCGAGCCCCGCGCGACCAAGAGCGCCAACGGACAAAGTCCAGACAACGGGCATGCGCGAAGGGCAATGAGACAAAGGGAGATTCCCTTTGTCTCATCCGTGCACCATCGAGCTGCTCGCAAGCAGAGACCTACTTGATTACGTTTCCGTTCTCGTCGTACTTGTAGAAGCCCTCCCCCACGGCAATGCCAGTCTTACCTGCATCCACATAGCTCTTGAGCAGCGCAACCATCTTGCCGGCCGGAGTGGCGGGGTCATCCGCGCCAGGTTCCATGGAGATGATCTTGAGCGCCAGTGGCAGACCGACCTTGTCAATCTTGCGGAACGGGGTCTGGTCGGGACGGGCGCCGGTGTCAAGCTCCCAGCACAGATCAACCGTGGCAGGATCCGTCACACCGGACGCCACAAGGTACATCGCCGCCTTGAACCACGGAATGAGGAGCGTGTTGAGGATATAGCCGGGCTGCTCCTTGTTGAGCTTGAGGGGGACCATGCCAATGGCATGGGAGAACTGCTCGGCAAGTTCGAAGGACTCGTCGCTGGTGCGGTCGTGGCGCATGAGCTCGGTGAGGTTGTTGCGCCAAATCTGGTTGGCAAAGTGCAGCGTCATGTAGCGGTCAGGGCGACCGGTCGCATCGGCAAAGGTGCTCGGCAGGAAGGTCGACGAGTCGGTGAGGAGCAGCGTCTTCTCGGGCATGATGCCCGAGATCTTCTCGTAGAATGCGCGCTTCTGGGCAGGGTCCTCGTTAATGCATTCGATGACGACGTCCGCGTCCGAGAAGGCCTCCTCTGCGCTGGTAGTGAGGCGAATGTGCGAGAGGCGCTCCTCGGCCTGGGCCCTGAGCTGGTCAATCTGGTCGTCAGTGAGGTCCTTCTCGTCCGAGAGGCCGCGGCAGTACTCGCCGCGATCGGCCTTCCACGCGTCAAGCTCACCGAGAATCTGCTTGCGCACGGACTCCAACCGGGGCTTTGCGCGATCTATGGAACCTTCGCTGCGCAGCCACACGGTAGTCTCGAAGCCCTTGTACGCCACCATCGAGGAAATCTGGCTGCCCTCGGTGCCGCAGCCTGCGATGGTTACCTTTTTTACGTCCTTGATGTCCATAGTCTACGAGTCCCTTCGATGAGGTTATACGTTTAACCCACCCGTACGTTATGGCCCTGGCGAGGAAGAAAGTGAAGCGGAAATACGCAGGCGGCGAGAAGCCCCGCGCCGCCGCATGAGACAAAGGGAGTTTCCCTTTGTCTCATCGCAGCTTCACGCCGAGCAAGCCCGCGAGGTCTGGCAGCTGGTCGATGCCCACGGTGGCATCGCGCAGCTCGCGAAACGTGTCGCTCATGCGGACGCCCGCGATGTTGCAGCTGGTAAGGTCCACACCCGCAAGGCGCGTCTGGAAGAGCTCCGCACGTGTGAGGTCGCAGCCCTCGAGGACCAGCCGGCTGCGCAGGCGAAGCTGCGAGAGGGACGCCTCGCGCAAGTCGCACCCAGAGAACGAGACGCGCTCGAGCTTGGACTCTGCAAGCCCCACGTACGAGAGGTTGCACTCCGTGAAGCGCGTGCGAACTAGGACAGACTTGTGGAGGTCGGCTCCAACCAGACGGCACTCGAATACCCGCGTGTCTCGCCAGAATCCGGTGTTGCCCTGAACGTTGCCCAGGTCGCAGCCCGTGAGCGTGCAACGCTCGAAGCTAGGACGCTCCAGGTGCGCAGACGCAAGGACGCACGAGTCAAACGTGCAGTCCTCAAACTCCACGTGGCCAAGGTCCTCTCCCGAGAGGTCCTCCCCCACAAACTCGCGGCCGCGAACGTCTCCGTCACTCTGAGCTATGGCTTCGAGTATCTCGCTCATGGCGTTCTACTCCTCGGGCCACACGAAATCGAAGCTTCCAGCCTCGCCACCATCGATGAGGAGGTTCTGCCCAGTCATGAAGCGGTTGGTGACGGCAACAAAGTAGACCCACTCTGCAATCTCCTCCGGCGTCGCCCAGCGACGCAGCGGCGTGAGGGACATGATGCGCTCCCAGAGCACAGGATCGTCCATTACGGGGCGGTTGAGCTCGGTCAAGACGCCACCGGGATCCACGCTGTTGCAGGTGGCCTGGGGTGCCAGGCGCTGAGCGAGGTTCTTTGCGTAGGCGAGAACCCCTCCCTTCGACGCTGCGTACTCGGGGAACTCCGCGCCGGTGTGGCCGCTCGATGAGCCCACCAGCACCACAGCGCGGACCTGCGGCGCTGGTGTGCGGCCTCCCGGCGCAAAGGCGTAGCGCTCGCACACGTTAATGGCACCCTTGAGGTTGACGTCGATGTCCGCCCCGCTGTCCTGCACGCCCGCGTTGCTCACAATGACCTGCGGCGCGATGTCCGCAGGCAGCGCCTCTCGGTCGCGCACGTCGGCAATAACGTGCTGGTAGCGCGGATGCTCAATCGAAGCTGGAAGCACGTCGAGCCCCCACACGCGATGCCCGCGCGCAAGGAAGAGCTCCGCCGTTGCCCGGCCGATGCCGCGCGACGTGCCTGTGACCAGCACGTCCAGCGAACGTCCCCCAGCGTCAAGCGGCAATGAGGCAAAGGGAGTTTCCCCTTGCCTCATCTCGTTGCCTCCGCGGCATGCAGGCGCAGGTAGTTCTCGCCCACGCCGTCGCGCTCCCAGCTACGTACCACGCGGAAGCCCACCGGCGAGAGGAACACCTCGCACGCAAGCTCGACCAGCGCGCCCGTGAGCGAGCACATGACCACCTGCGCCCAGGTCCAGCCAAAGAAGGTGTGGCTCACGATTGTCGCGAAGACAAAGTTGTCCACAAACTGGCCCACCATCGTGCTCACGTAGGAGCGCAGCGCGAAGGTCCCAAAGGTGTTCTTCTTGAGCCTGCGGCCAATACCCTCGTTGAGCAGCGAGTTCACGACAGACGAGCAGAGCATGGAGACGGTCGAGCCAAACACCACGTACCAGGTGCCGCCAAACGTGGCATTGAGCGCGTCGTTCACCTGGATGCTGTCCGTGTCGTAGTAGGCACCCCACATACCGGGCGTGAGACTCATGAGCCAGAAGAGCAGGCAAACGGCAAGGTTGATGGCCTCGGCGAGAATGCTCACCTTAATGGAAGCGTTGGCTCCGAAACGCTTGCAGATCATGTCCATGCAGAGGAAGCTCACCCAGCTCACGGTGATGCCGCAATCGAGCGCCAACCATGGAAGCGACACCAGCTCCTTGTTTGCGAGGAGGTTCATCACGATGACGCTCACCACAAAGAGCGTGACGGTAGTGCTGGGGATGTTTCTGAGGAGGACCTTGTAGTCCTCAAGGGTTCGCTTGAGCATGCGCTGTCTCCCGGTTTTGGATTAGCAAGCAGGTTTTACCTGGGACTGCTTGGAGGGCCGCCCGTGCGGCCGCAGAACATAGTAACGCAGGAACCGTAGTTGCCGCTTGGTGAAAATCGAGTCACCTTCTCGGGAACCGAAAGCGCGGGCGCCATCGCGCGAGGCGCCCGCGTACGGATTCGCTACCTCTCGAGAGGCCCATACGAGCCCGTCAGGCGCTTCCGGCGTCGCAGCTGCGCGACAAAGTTCGCGAGCACCACCAGCACACCCGCCGCCGCACACGCGTAACTCACCGGCACCAGCCAGAAGTCCTCGTGCAGCATGCCGCTCGCGTCCACGTAGCTCACCGAGTTCTCGGCCACCACGGCCAGCACTGCCGCGACCACGATGAGCACCGCTCCAACGATGGACATCGCGAGGCTCATGCGCATCCACCTGCCCTCGCTACCATCGCGGATGAGCTTGTCGGCCATGTCGTTCTGCTCGCCTGTCGTACGCGTCATGTCTTCTCCTCCCAGGATGAGCTCGTCGAGGGAGACGCCAAACGTCTGGGACATGGCGATGACCACCTCGATGTCGGGCAGGTTGCGGCCGTTCTCCCAATTGGAGACCGCCTGCCGCGTCACCCCAAGGCGCGACGCGAACTGCTCCTGCGTAAGGCCCGCGCCCGTGCGCACGGCCTTGACCCTCTCGCCAAATTCCATCGGTTTCCCTCCCCTCCTGGGCCCAGCATCACCCGGGCAAAGACTCCACGCAAGAAAGCATAGCTTGCATGGACAACAACGGCACGACAGCAGAACTGTCGTGCCATCTACCAGTACGTTTGTACCACGCACTGCGCCAGAAGATGGTGACTCGATGTGCACGCGGGGAATCGCGTAAGCTAGTCCCTCGCACGTTTTCCCGTTGTTAGGAGCACCACTTCATGGCCAAGCGCCGCAGCACCACTGCATCAACCACTATCACTGCCGAGAAGGACCTCCCTACCCGCTTTGAGGATCTCGGTCTCTCCAACCGCGCCCTTGCCGCCGTGAGCGACATGGGCTATGAGGCGCCCACGCCAGTCCAGGCTGCCTCGATTCCCGCAGCTCTCGCAGGTACCGACGTCATGGCAGCCGCACAGACAGGCACCGGCAAGACGGCCGCCTTCCTGCTTCCCACGCTCGACCGCCTGGGCCACGCGCGCCACGGGCAAGGGCCGCTCATGCTTGTGGTCACGCCCACGCGCGAGCTTGCCGCCCAGATCGAGGAGGTCGCAAACGCCATATGCGCACACACGGGGCACACGGCAACGGTCCTCGTGGGCGGTGTCTCCTACGAGCCGCAGCGCGCCGCACTCCGCAAGGGGTGTGACCTGGTGGTTGCCACGCCGGGGCGTCTTATCGACCTCATCAACTCGGGCGACTGCAACCTTTCGCAGGTAGAGACCCTGGTTCTGGACGAGGCGGACCGCATGCTCGACATGGGCTTCCTGCCCGACATGCGCCGCATCGTGGCCAAGACGCCCGCCTCGCGCCAGACCTTGCTCTTCTCGGCAACGCTCTCCGACGACGTGCTGGACAACACCAAGTCGCTGGTCAACAACCCCGTACGCATCGAGATTGCGCACAAGGGCACAGCCGCCGAGACGATTGACCAGTATGTGCTGCCCATCTCGCACGAGGCCAAGAACGACGCCCTCATAGAGATTCTGCACCGCGAGGGCGCCGAGCGTGTGATTGTTTTTGTGCGCGGAAAGCACCGCGCCGACTCCGTTTGCCGGCGCCTTCGCAAGGCCGGCATCGAGTGCGCGCCCATCCACAGCAACCGCAACCAGAACCAGCGTGCCAGCGCGCTGAGGCGCTTTGCCGACGGCGAGGTGGGCGTGCTGGTGGCAACCGACATCCTGGCGCGCGGCATCGACATCCCCAACGTGGCATATGTGGTCAACCTCGACGTGCCCTCGGACGCCGAGGACTACATCCACCGCATTGGCCGTACCGGTCGTGCGGGCGAGTACGGCTGGGCCCTCACCTTTGCCACGCCCGAGGAGGAGTTCGACCTTCGCGACATCGAACGGCTCATGGGCAAGAACATCCCTGTGTACCCGCGCGCGCAGGGCATCCCTCTAGGCGAGAAACCGCTGGTACTTGACCCCAATCGCACGCCAACGGACCGTCTTCCCGGCAAGAAGGAGCGCAAGAAGCTTGTGGACGAGCGCCGCGGGGAGCGCATGGCACGCACCGCAGAGATTGTGGCGAGCCGCTCCCAGCACCAGCGCAAGGCGCAGCCGCAGCGTGGGGCGAAGCCCGGTCGGCCGACCGCCGAGAGTGCCATTCCGCCCGAGAAGCCCAAGGCGGGCCGTCGTCGCGGCAAAACCGCATCCCAGCAGTGCGCCCAGGCGAAGAGACCCCAAACCGCTGGCAGAGCGGGCAGACCACAGGGCCGACGTCACCCCGGCGACCACGGCGGCATGCCGCGCCGCTAGGTCTCTCAGCAATGTTTGGGCTGCTGCCCTGCATCGAAACGCTTCTCGTTACACAAAAAATCGCTCCGTTGCGCCGAACTGCCCTTCGTTACACGCAACTTTTTGAGCTTTCAAAGTATCGACTCTTGGATGGCACAATATGTTGTGTCATCCATTTTTTTGCACACAACATGCATTATCTGTACTTCACCTAATGCCTAAACTACGTGTAACGAAGGGCAGTTCGGTGCACGGAACGCGAAAAATGTGCAACGAAGGCCCTTACGATGTAGCGTAATTATTATAGAAGTTGTGACTACAACAGTTCACGCCTCCTTACTCTCATATGCTGGCTTCGACAAACGGCGCCGGCTCGCAACGTACCTCCGCAAGCGGCACGGCACACCAGGCCCTACGGCCTGGCCAAGAGACCAGGAGCAGCCATGAGCAAGATACTTGACCTCAACAAGAGCGTTCACGACCTCGCCGAGGAATTCCCCGAGTTCACCCAGATCATGGTGAGCCTCGGCTTCACGGATATTGCCAAGCCCGCCGCACTCAACACGGTTGGCCGCGTGATGACCGTTCCGCGGGGGTGCTCCATCAAGGGCATCAGCCTGGATGAGGCCGTGAGGACGTTCGAAGCCGCCGGCTTCACGGTCGAGGGCGCAGGCGCCAGCCAGGTCGCGCCCGCCACTGAAGCCGCGCCCATGGCCGACGCCACCATCAACCAGCAGGCAGAAGCCCCCCTCGGCACCAAGGTCGAAGGCCTCGACGAGGCCGGCCGCGCCAAGCTCCTCGAGAGCTACATCGCGCGTCTCTCGTCCGGCGAGGCTCTCGAGGATGTGCGCGCAGACTTTGTCGCGAACTTCAGCGACGTGGACGCCGGCGAGATTGCCCGCGCCGAGCAGGGCCTCATTGAGGGCGGCGCGAAGATCGACGACGTCCAGCGCCTCTGCGACGTCCACTCCGCGCTCTTCCACGGCGCCACGCGCGAGGAGAAGATCGCCAACGCCGAGGAGGCGGTTATGGGCTCGCTCACGCAGGGCGCGGGTGACCTCAACACGAGGTTCCTCACCAACCTCCCCGGCCATCCCATGCACGTGTTCTCCCTCGAGAACCAGGCCATCTCCGAGCAGATCGCCCACACGCGCGCCGCGCTGGGCACCCCCGACGCCATGGATGAGCTGCGCACCCTCTCCCAACTGGGCGTCCACTACGCCAAGAAGGGCGACCTCCTCTACCCCGTCCTCAAGGTCCGCCACGGCTACTCCGGCCCCTCCGACGTCATGTGGGGCGTCGACGACGAGATTCGTGCCGAGCTGCGCGCGCTTCTCGGCGCCAAGGAGCAGGACGCAGCCTGGCTCGAGCGCGCCGAGAAGGTCCTCACCCGCGCCGACGAGATGGTCTACAAGGAGGCAAACATCCTGCTGCCCCTGTGCGCCCAGAACTTCTCGGGCGACGAGTGGCTCCAGATGTACGCCGACCTCAAGGGCTATGACCTGTGCCTCATTGATGATGCCGGCACCTGGGGCGCCGGCGAGGAGTACTGCCAGCAGCGCGCGGCGGCAGCCGAGAAGGGCACGGGCAACCAGGCTGACGCCGCAGGCGCGGTGCAGCTGCCCACCGGCCGCCTGACCCCCGCCCAGCTCGACGCAATGCTCAACACCATCCCACTGGAGATCACCTTCGTCGACGACACCGATATCAACCGCTACTGGAACGACGACGGTGAGAAGAAGCTCTTCAAGCGCCCGTCTTCGGCGATAGACCGCGAGGTCTGGAGCTGCCACCCGCCCAAGATCCAGGAGATGGTGCGCCATGTAATCGCCACGCTCAAGAGCGGCGAGCAGGACTCCGTCGACATCTGGATGGAGAAGGAGGGCGAGCCCGTGCTGGTGCGCTACATGGCCGTGCGCGACCGCGAGGGTTCTTACGTTGGCACCATGGAGGTGGTCCAGCGCATGGGGTTCGCGCGAGACCACTTCAAGGCATAGGCGTCGCGGGTTTTCCGCGCGTCACAAGATAAAACATCGAACCGCAAGATCAAAGGAGCAGCACATGAACGAAATCCAGAACGAGCTTGCTGGGGCCACCGTTGCCCTAGGCGCAACCATCACCGCCGCCATGGACGACGCGCCTGGCTTTGTTCCCTGTGGAACTCCCGCGCAGGTGGTCCTCGACGCGCTGAACGCCGCCGGCTCCGCTGAGCCCGAGGCGGACCTCCCGCAGCACGTCGCGCAGGTGCGCGGTTTTGTCGAGCATGTCTCCGGTCACCGCGGAGTGCCCGCCCACGTCGGAACGGACGTCGCGGACCTCTCCCCTACCGGCAAGCAGCTTCTCGACGCGCTGCTCGGCTTTGCTGCCAGCGCAAACGCCGAGACCCTCTCGCAGGACGCCACCTCGTGGCTCTATCGCTCGCTTGCCGCCCTCGAGACCGGCGATGACGAGAAGGTCGGCACGCAGCTCGCCGCAGCTCCACGCGCCTAACCGCAGACACCTTACTTGCAATATGGCGGCGCCCAGGCTAGTTCTGGGCGCCGTTTTTCGTGAAATAGCCATCCTGGCCGAATCGCGCATCTCCTAGATTTGGCTCCTGCTGGCGTACGCACCGCAGTGTTCGCATACAGAAAATAGGGATCCAGCGCGTGGTTTCCGCGAAACACAAAGACTACGTTGAAGCGGGATACCGGGCTGACGCATAAAAAGGTCCTATCGGACGGGTTTTTCGACCTCGCTGCATAAAAATGCTTTATCGGGCGGTGCTATCTTGTAGTTACTATCAAACTTTAAATTTTATATTGCATTTTATTGTATATTTATTGCAAAGTATGCCTAGTTATGCAAGTAAAGTTTCTTTATTGATGTATGATGCCGGAAGGCACCGTCCGATAGAGCATTTTTATGCAGTAAACTGCCGCATCCCGTTCGATAAGGTATTTTTGTACATGCAAAAGAACACCGACATTCATCAATCCCATTCGTTCATCCACTAACCACTGCATATTGTGTTGTCGAACAAACTAACCACAACCACTGGCATTTATTGTCACTAATCTGATAGCATATATTTCCAACGGTGGGGCTGGCCAACCAGCCATCCCAAAGATGGAGACGCGTGCGCACCCAGCGCGCCGCCCGTCGCCCAGCTCACGCACATGCGGCGCCCGCGCCGCAGATCGGGGATCACATGCAGGTAACCAAGCGAGACGGCCGCATCGAGGCCTACGACAGACAGAAAATCGCCCGCGCCATGGGCAAAGCACTCGCCGAGACGGCAGACCCCGTTGCCAGCGACGCGTCCGCGTTGGAGGCGCTCCTCTCACGAGTGGAGCAAGCCCTCGTCGCAACGGGCGCAACGGAGGTCGAGCAGATCCAGGACCTGGTAGAGCGCACGCTCATGGAAACCGGCCACTACGATGCGGCGAAGGCCTACATCCTCTACCGCCATCGCCGCGCGGAGCTGCGCGCCACCCGCCGCGCCATCTGCGCGCTGGCGCTCGCCGAGCCCGCAGGCACCGGCGCCAGCCAGCCCGCCGGCGCATCCGGCGCCGCCCGCGACTTGGACGCCGTTCTCGCCAAGATCTCGCGCGACTTCGACCCCGCCACCTACCCCCTCTCTGCGCTCGCAGCCAAGTTCCAGGGCTTCGCCAAGTCTTCGATGTCCGTCGATGAGCGAGAAAATGCGCTGGTACGTGCCGCCGTTGAGCTCACGACGCCAGAGGCTCCTGCCTGGGGCCTCATCGCCGGGCGCCTCCTCTCCTTTGTCGCCCAGCGCCGCCTTGCCAAGGAGGAGCAGGCCCGCGGACTGACCAGCCTCTACGACAAAATCCGCTACCTCACCGACCAGGGCCTCTACGGCAGCTACATTCTTGAGAACTACTCGCGCGAGGAGATCGACCAGGCCGCCTCCTGGCTCGACCGCACGCGCGACGAGCTGCTTGACTACCCGGGCCTTGACCTGCTGCTCAAGCGCTACGTGATATGCAGCCACGACCACGTGCCCCTGGAGTCGCCGCAGGAGATGTTCATGGGCATTGCGCTGCACCTCGCCCTGCGCGAGCGGCCCGAGGCGCGCATGGGATGGGTGCGCCGCTTCTACGACATGCTCAGCCAGCTCGAGGTCACCATGGCCACGCCCACCATGTCGAACGCGCGCAAGCCGCACCACCAGCTCTCGAGCTGCTTCATCGATACCGTCCCCGACAGCCTCGAGGGCATCTACCGTAGCGTGGACAACTTTGCCATGGTCTCGAAGTTTGGCGGTGGCATGGGCATGTACCTCGGAAAAGTCCGCGCCAAGGGAGGAAGCATCCGCGGTTTCGAGGGCGCTGCCGGCGGCGTGGTGCGCTGGATCCGCGTGATCAACGACACCGCTGTGGCTGTGGACCAGCTCGGCGTGCGCGCAGGCGCCGTGGCCGTCTACCTGGACGCCTGGCACCGCGATCTGCCGGAGTTCCTGCAACTACGCACCAACAACGGCGACGACCGCATGAAGGCGCACGACGTCTTCCCGGCCGTCTGCTACCCAGACCTCTTCTGGCGCATGGCCGAGCAGGACCTCGACCAGCCCTGGCACCTCATGTGCCCCCATGACATCCTCACGGTGAAGGGCTACGCGCTGGAGGACTACTTTGGCGAGGAGTGGGAGCGCCGCTACCTTGAGTGCGTCGCCGACCCGCGCATCCCCAAACGTACCGTCACGGTGAAGGACATCGTGCGCCTGGTGCTGCGCAGCGCCGTCGAGACGGGCACGCCGTTCGCGTTCATGCGCGACACCGTGAACCGCGCTAACCCCAACCCGCACGCCGGCATGATCTACTGCTCCAATCTCTGCACAGAGATCGCCCAGAACACGAGCGAGATCCAGAGCGTCTCGCAGGAGGTCGTGACCAAGGACGGCGACACCGTAGTGGTGACCACCACGCGCCCCGGCGACTTTGTGGTGTGCAACCTCGCGAGCCTCTCGCTGGGCCGCCTGCCCGTCGAGAACGACGCTCGCCTTGCTCGCACCGTACAGACTGCCGTGCGTGCCCTGGACAACGTGATCGACCTCAACTTCTACGCCCTCCCCTACGCCAAGGTCACCAACAGGCGCTACCGCTCGGTTGGCCTGGGCGTCTCGGGCTACCACCACATGCTGGCCAAGCGCGGCATCATGTGGGAGAGCGAGGAGCACCTGCACTTTGCCGATGACGTCTTCGAGCGCATCAACCGCCACGCCATCGAGGCCTCCTGCCAGCTGGCCGAGGAGCGCGGCGCGTACGAGAAGTTCGAGGGCTCGGACTGGCAGACAGGAGCATACTTCGAGAAGCGCGGCTACACGTCGCCCGCGTGGCGTGAGCTCGCAAGCCGCGTGGCCGCTCACGGCATGCGCAACGCGTACCTGCTCGCCGTGGCCCCCACCAGCTCGACCTCAATCGTTGCTGGCACCACGGCCGGGCTCGACCCCGTGATGCGCAAGTTCTTCCTAGAGGAGAAGAAGGGCTCCATGCTGCCGCGCGTGGCACCCGAGCTCTCGCCCAAGACCTGGTGGTACTACAAGCCGGCGCACATGATCGACCAGACGTGGAGCATGCGCGCCGCGGGCGTGCGACAGCGCCACATTGACCAGGCGCAGTCGGTAAACCTCTACATCACCAACGAGTACACCATGCGGCAGGTGCTCGACCTCTACCTCGAGGCCTGGCGCGACGGCGTCAAGACCGTCTACTACGTGCGCAGCAAATCGCTCGAGGTAGAGGAGTGCGAGAGCTGCTCCAGCTAGCGGCCCCGCCTGCGCCACGCCCCCAACATGCCGCCCCCGCAGCACCCCATCCACATCAGAAAGGCAACCATGCAGCAAGCAGACAACACGCGCCTCTCGCCCAAGGCGCTCTTCAACCCCAACGGCGACACCGACGTGCGCGCACGGCGCCTCATCGGCGGCAACACCACCAACCTCAACGACTTCAACAACGTGAAGTACTCCTGGACCACGGACTGGTATCGCCAGGCCATGAACAACTTTTGGATCCCCGAGGAGATTAACCTCTCGCAGGACGTAAAGGACTACCCCAACCTCCTGCCCGCCGAGCGCACCGCGTACGACAAAATCCTCTCGTTTCTCGTCTTCCTGGACTCGCTGCAGACGGCCAACCTGCCCAGCATCGGCGAGTTCATCACCGCAAACGAGGTCAACCTGTGCCTGCACATCCAGACCTTCCAGGAGTGCGTGCACTCGCAGAGCTACTCGTACATGCTTGACACCATCTGCAGCCCCGAGCAGCGCAACGACATCCTCTACCAGTGGAAGACCGACGAGCACCTGCTGGCGAGAAACACGTTCATCGGGAACCTCTACAACGAGTTCCAGGAACGCCAGGACGCGCCGACCCTCCTGCGCGTGATGATGGCGAACTTCATCCTCGAGGGCGTGTACTTCTACTCGGGGTTCATGTTCTTCTACAACCTGGCGCGCAACGGCAAGATGCCCGGAAGCGCGCAGGAGATCCGCTACATCAACCGCGACGAGAACACGCACCTGTGGCTGTTCCGCAACATGATCTTGGAGCTCCAGCGAGAGGAACCGCAGCTCTTCTCGCCCAAGGCCGTCGACGACCTGCGGCAGATGCTCGAGGAGGGCGTTCGCCAGGAGGTCGCGTGGGGCCAGTACGTGATTGGCAACGAGATTCCCGGCCTCACGGGGCAGCAGGTGAGCGACTACATCCACTACCTGGGCAACCTTCGCTGGAGCTCGCTGGGGATGGGGCAGCTCTACCCGGAGTTTGCCGAGGAACCGGCAGACATGGCCTGGGTCTCGCAGTACAGCAATGCCAACATGGTGAAGACGGACTTCTTCGAGGCGCGCTCGACCGCGTACGCAAAGTCGACCGCCCTGGTGGACGACCTGTAGGCGACTGCTGCGAAGGCGCGGCCGCGGGGCGTTGCCACGGGGCGCCGCCACACGCTCGAGAGACGAATGTGTATCCTCTCGCCACACATTCGCGCCCGAAGCTGTACCCCGCGCAGGTCGATACACATTCGCGCGACGAATGTGTATCGACCTGCGCGCCGAGAGGGGCTACAGCAGGGCCGCCCTCGGCCTTGTAGCCAAGCGGTGACGGCCTCTGGCATCCCACCAATGTAGAGGTAGAGCTTGAGCAGGTCCTCGTACTTCTCGCCAAGCGCACTTGCCAGATCGAGGGAATTCTTCTCGAGAAGCTTGGCAAGCTGGGGCTCGCCGAGCGCTTCGACGAACTCCCGGAAGGTCATGGGATGCGTATCGAGGTAGTCGACCTTCCCAACCGGCCAAGAAACGCGCTGCGCGTCGTCCTGCTGCAAGGAGGACCTGCTCATGGCAACACCCAGCAGTGACCCCGCGGCAACAATTGGGATGTTGGGGCGCAGCTTGCAGTTTGGCTGAATGCGAATTCGCAAACAGCCATATTTGGTCGTTTGCGATATCGCAAACGACCAAATATGGCCGTTTGAGAAATTGTTACCCATCTCGAGAGGTACCTGGGTAGGTGCCAGCCGCCCATCCGCACACTGCGCCGCCGCAGGCGTACCATAGTGCCGTTTGGCGGCGTTACGTTTGGAGGGCACATGGGCGAGCTCACACTTGAGGAACGCGGACAAAAGATCATCGACGCCTGCCTGGCCGAGAAGAGCACCAGCCCCTACGAGATCTTCCGCAACGTGGCACGCAGGGACTTTGTGCGCATGCACGGGCCCGAGCACCACGTTCTTGACGGTGCGGCCGTGCTCACCGCATACCGCAACGCCGGCGGGAACGTTGACCTTCCCGCAGCGCTCAACGAGCTCATGTCGCGCGGCCTGCAGATGCCCGGTGCCATGTGCGGACGCTGGGGCGTGTGCGGCGCCACGGCATCTGTGGGAGCTGCACTCTCAATACTGGAGTCAACCGGCCCGCTCACGACCGACGACTCCTGGGGCAGCCACATGGTCTACACGTCCCGCGCGCTCGAGGCACTTTCGCGCATAGGCGGGCCGCGCTGCTGCAAGCGCGACGCGTACATCTCGCTGGAGACCGCCGTCGACTACATCCGCGAGCGCTTTGGCGTGCGCCTTGAGAAGGACGACATCCGCTGCGAGTTCCGCCCGCAAAACGCCCAGTGCCTGGGCGAGCGGTGCCCGTTCTTCCCCGAAAGCAGGAGTTAGCGCAGGCCTGCGGCAACCGATATCTGGCTGCCGCAGCCAAAACCGCCGCCGCACACCGTCCTTAGCGCATAAAAACGCTCTATCGAACGGAGAATGCGGGAGCTCCGCATAAAAAGTCGCTATCGGACGGTGGTCTCGAGGAGCTGATATAAATGTTACAACTATGTTTGCATTAATATGAATATTTATGATGCAACATGCACATTCATGCAAACTTAGTTCTATGTTATATTTCGCAGCGCCACTAGCACCGTCCGATAGAGCATTTTTATGCACAGTCTCCCAATTCGCCGTCCGATAGAGCATTTTTATGCAGGCGAAGCCCGAACCCCCGTAGTTTCAGCGATATAAACTGATGAAGGCCAGGACATCCACGGTTACATCGTCTAGAGTAAGCTGCATATAACTCTTTGAAGGCAGCCAGACGCGCAGCTCACGGCGCCGCAGCGAAAGGACCACAGATGCAGCAGGTAGACGTAGCCGAGAAGCGCGAGAGCGAAATCAAACTCGTTTCAGAGATGATCGTCCTCTACTGCCGCGGACACCATCACGCCCCCAGCACACCCTGCGCGGAATGCCAGCAGCTCATCGACTACTGCACCCTGCGCATACGCCATTGCACACGCAAGGCCGAGAAGTCCTTCTGAAGCGCCTGCCCGCAGCCCACCAAGTAACCGCCGTCACTCGTCCATAATTGGCTCAACAACATTCGGGGCACGCACCCCGCCGGCGGAAGGCGAATCATGAACGACTTCATTTTCCAGTCCCCCACGCGCTTTGTGTTTGGCCGCGGCTATGCCGACAAGGTTGGCGAGGAGGTCGCCGCGCTTGGAGCCAAGCGCGTCCTCCTGGTGTACGGCGGAGGCTCAGTGGTACGCACAGGGCTTCTCGCCCGCGTGACCTCCTCGCTCGAGGCCGCCGGCGTCGCCCACGTGGAGCTCCCGGGCGTGCGTCCCAACCCCGAGGTTGGCCTGGTGCGCAGGGGCATCGAGCTCGCGCGTGCCGAGAAGGTCGACCTCGTCCTGGCAGTGGGCGGCGGCTCCGTGATCGACTGCTCCAAGGCAATCGCGTTTGGCACGCCCTACCAGGGCGACGTTTGGGACTTCTTCTCGAAGAAGGCAAGCATCGGCGCGTGCCTGCCCGTTGCGTGCGTGCTCACCATTCCCGCCGCGGGCTCCGAGGCCTCGGCCTCCTGCGTCATCAGCAACGACGCGCTCAACCTCAAGCGCGGCGTCAACGGTGACGTCTTCCGCCCGCGCGTGGCGATCCTCGACCCCGAGGTCACCTTCACGCTGCCGCAGTACCAGACGGCGGCCGGCGCGGTTGACATCATCTGCCACATCTGCGAGCGCTTCTTCAGCGCGGCCGGCCCCGTCCCCGTGACGGACAACATCGCGTGCGGCATCATTCGCGCCGTGATCGACGCAGCGAACACCGTGGCCAAGACGCCCGATGACTACGACGCCCGTGCAACGATCATGTGGTCCGGCACGCTCGCCCACAACGACCTCTGCGGGTGCGGCCGCGCATCCGCGCCGGAGAAGCGCGCCGGCGGCTGGGAGAGTCACGGCCTTGAGCACGAGATTTCCGCGCACCGCCCCGAGGTCACGCACGGCGCTGGGCTGGCCGTGATTCTCCCCGCCTGGATGCGCTACGTCTGGCACGCAGACCGCGAGCGCTTCCTGGCATTTGCGCAGGGCGTCTTTGACGTGGAGCCGGTGGACGAGGCGGACGAGGCCACCGAGGATGCCATCACTTACGCCATCGACGAGCTGCAGCGCTTCTTTGTTGGCCTGGGCATGCCGCGGACGCTCGCCGACCTGAATCTCCAGCCGGCCGAGATAGACGGCTGGCTGGAGACCCTGCGCCAGAACAAGGGCGAGCGCTTCGGCGAGCTTAGGCCGCTGAACATGGACGACGCGCGTGCAATCTACCTCTCGGCGTTTTAGCGGCGAGGGAGTGACGGGAGCGACCCTACGCGTTCTTCTCGACAAACCGACGCCAGCAGGCGTCTGCCTCTGCGGCCGCGCGCTCTTCGTCGATGCCCACAAGGTGTCCGCCCTGCATGATGGTCTTGCCGGCAACAACGGTACGGTCCACGGGCCCGCGCCAGCCCACCACGGCCAGCACAGCCTTGGGGTCCTCCATCGCGCCAGTAAGCTCCAGCCGGTTGGCATCAATCATGAAGAGGTCCGCGGCCTTGCCGCTGGCCAGCTGCCCGATCTCCGGACGCCCCAGCACCTTCGCTCCCCCGCGCGTGGCGATCTTGAGCAGGTCGTAGCCGGTGGGCGCGTTGTAGCTCTCGTTAAGGCGATGGAGCAGGAAGCCCACGCGCATCTCCTCCAGCAGGCTGGAGCCGTCGTTGCTTGCCGAGCCGTCGACCCCCAGACCCACGGGAATCCCCAGCTTGAGCATGTCGCTCACGCGCGCAACGCCCGATGACAGCTTCATGTTTGATATAGGGCAGTGCGCCACGCCCGTACCCGTCTGCGCAAGAACGCGCAGCTCGTCATCGTTAAAGTGGATGCCGTGCGCAAACCACACGTCGGGGCCCACCCAGCCAACGGACTCCATGTACGCCAGCGGGAGCATGCCCGTGGCCTCGATGGTAAAGCGCTCCTCATCTAGGGTCTCGCACAGGTGAGTGTGCAGGCGCACGCCCAGCGAGCGCCCCAGTGTGGCGGACTCTACCAGCAAATCCTTGGTGACGGAGAACGGTGAGCACGGCGCCAGCACCACCTGCTGCATCGAGAACGGCGCCGGATCGTGGAACTTCTCGACCGCGCGCTGAGAGTCGGAAAGAATGGCGTCCACGCTCTGGACCACGGAATCGGGCGGCAAGCAGCCGTCTTTCTTGCTGAGCGACATCGACCCGCGCGAGACAATCATGCGCGCGCCAATTTGCGATGCCGCGTCGAACTCCGCCTCCATGAGGCCGTCCACCCCGTTGGGGAACACGTAGTGGTGGTCGAAGCAGGTGGTGCAGCCGCCCTTCACCAGCTCGCCGAGGGCGGAGTACGTGGCGTAGCGCATGACCTCGGGGTCGATGTTCTTCCAGTACTCGCAGAGCGTGGTGAGCCAGGGGAACAGCTCGAGGTTCTGGACCTCGGGGTAGTTGCGCGTGAAGATCTGGTAGAAGTGGTGGTGCGTGTTCACGAGGCCGGGGTAGACGACCTTGCCGCGCGCGTCGATGACCTCGTCGGCGGCGGACGGCGCCGCAGCGGCGTTCGCGCCGGTGGGACCAACGTAGGTGATGACGCCGTCTGTTGCGAGAAGATCCGCGTGGGTGAACACGTGGTCCGCATCGTCGCAGGTAACAATGGTGTCAGCATTCTTTACAAGCAGCGTTCCCATTCCAGTTCCTCCCGTCCAAAGAGACCAACTGGGCGCCCATGCGCCCAGCCAACGCCCGGCGTGCTGCCGGGACGTTGCCAAGGCGATGGGGGGTGCCACATGCTCGGCCGAGGGCCGCCGGAATCCCATCCGCTTGTTGCTTGAGGGGATTTTAGCGCGCGGGCGCACGCGTCACGCGACGGATTTCGTTGCAACCGCAACACAATACGACTCGCGCGCCCGCGTCCCAAAGGGCTGTTGCACCAAATCGGTACTATTCAGTACTTTTTTGAGTTCCGCTTAGTATCGCCTTGCTGGTGACATTCCCTTACCTGCTGCTCCGTGGTTGGCAAGCATCTTCGTACTTGGCGATTCGCTAAAAAGTACTGAGAAGTGCGGTTTTTGGTGCACAGGATGGCGCGGGGAACGGGTGATGGTGCAAAACGGGCCCGAAGCCCCACTCCCTCGGTCATCCCGCGCGAGAAATCTTCGCCATCATGGCAGCCCGTCGACCCACACGCAATGCCCCCGCGGAGAATAGCTCTCTTTCTTAAAAGGCAGTCGTGTTTGCCCAGTTGGGCGTAACCAACCTTAAGAAAAGGAGCTATTCTCCGCGAGAGCATCGGGCATGGGGGCACAACGCGGGGCACAACGGGCTCGCAGCCCGCTGTGCCCTCGGTGCTACTGGAACAGCCGAATATCGTCGACGAGAAGCGCGAGGTACGGATGCGAGTCAATGCGAACCTCCCCGCCCACCAGAAAGAGCGCGAACCTGCCGTCGTAGTCGAAGTTCCTGATGCGCGAGAAGTCCGGCAGCGCACCGCCGCAAGCAGAGATCGCAGCCTCGCTTTTGACCTCGCCACCCTCGTTGTCGAGGCTCAATCTAATGGTCTGGAGCACCTGGTCAATGATGCACTCCTGCTCTTTGACATCGAGAAACTTCAGCCCCTCAAGCTCGCGAAACTCCTTCGACAGCTTCAAAGAAAGATTGGGGCACATGAAGGAATCATGGTCGTCGAGGGGACGAATCTGGGTGCTGCCGGCGCGTTTTGCCTGTTCAAGCGTGTTTGCCCACATCTCCGAGAAGGACCCTCCCCTCGGCGAACGAACAAGCACGACGCTGTCACCCTCCTTGGTCTGTAGACTCACCGCGTGATGCTGCCCGTCCTCGTAGTAAAGGGGCTTCACCTGCTGCCGCATCTTGCGGCTAAGGCGCTGGTCCGGGTCGTACGCCTCAAAATAGGTGACGCATACGTCCCCGTCTCCCCAGGGCTCTTCTTCGCTGACTCCAAACGGCACAAGGAACGAGAACTTGCGGTACAGCATGCAATAGAAGAGGAGCGAGGTCATGCCCGGAGAAGGCTCCGACCAGTCGAGCTGGTCGAGAACCTCGCTCGATTGGCCAAAGCGGCGCCTGACCTCGGTTTCTATCTCTCTTCTTGCCCGGTTGCTCTTTGGTCCGGAATACGCATAGAAGTGGTCTCCGGGCAGCGCATCCCTCCCAAGCTCGCTGATATTGAGCGCCCTGACCAGCTCGTTTGCGCCTCCAAGCGGGTTCAGCGGACCACCGTCGCAAAGCGTTTCCAGCATGTTGTCCCAGCAGACCTGTATGGTGGCGCACCACGCAGCAGACCCACGAACCGCCTGCACGTCCGACGCAACGACCTCAATTCCCTTGCTCGTATTGCCACCTGAACTCGTCATTCGTGGTCTCCCTTCCCGTTACCGTGCGCAAACGCAATCTCTTCCCCATCCCACGTAAGCGGCAGCCCCGCATCCGCGACGGCACGCAGGAGCTCGGCCATCTCGCGCGGAACAGCGTTGTCCCCACAGCAATCGAAGTACCGACTCCCCGCACACACCGTCATATCCCAGCTGTAGCCATCAAGCACGAGCTCCTTGGGCTCAAACGGCTCCGTCCAGGTGTCCGCATGGGTTGCCAGCACCGCGGACAAGAGCTTCTCGGCGTCCGCACCCTTAAGAGTCCGGCGCTGGTCAACCGTGCAATCAGCGCTTCGGACAATCACGTCCACGGCCCCGTTCCGTCTCCAGATCACGACGACCGGGAGTTCACCAATACGGAAAAACGAGTGAGAGACCAACACGAGAAAGTCGAACCCCTCGAGCAGCGTCCGCCTGTCTGCCGGACCAACCTCCGTGGGTCTCTCAACCTGTAACGCCAGGTACTCCTTACGCTCGGGCTGGAAGCCAAACTGGTACCAAGTCTCGCCATCACGCGCGTCATCCTCTGCCATACCAACCGCCCTCCTCAATCCCAGGATCCGTAAGAGGTCGAGACATTCTTGCTGCCGCACTTGGGACACTCCGCAGAAGCAAAGCCTTCGCAACGGGCGGATAGCTCTCCCTCGCTCATGGGAGGCATGCACTCTCCAGCCTGCAGCGATTCTCCGCACGAGGGGCATTTGTCGGGGATGGCATGATACTCAAGCCACCCATTGCTTCCGTCCTCGATCTGCAATGAGGTACCCAAAACCACCCCTCCGCAGAAGGGACACTCGTAGTAAGAATTCTCTCGCAGAACCGACCATCCCCTAGGGATGTCGTTTCCAAGTAGAGCCTTAAGAGCTGGCCCAAAGTCACCGCGCTTGGATTGCTCTACCGCATCCGCTGGATTGAAGTCCGAGAAACCCCCGCCACAAAAGAAGCTCTCACCAGCACCGCAGTCTTTGCAACGCCACTCGAAGAAGCAGCCCATACCCCGCGCCCTCCTCACCGCTAGATGACGAAGAACCCAACTGGCTGTATTATTTATCGCCCACACGACATTAATAAAGGCACCTGAAACGCAGGACGGACGCGGGAAGCTATAGCACCAGGTTCGTTGTACTGGAAAGATGCCAGACAGCCCCAAGCGAGAAGGCCGTCCGCCCGCCGGCGCCGCCCGCGTCGCGGAGTTTAGTTCCTTTTCTTAACTCGACTTCCCGCCAACTGGGCAAATGCAGAGCCCATTTAAGAAAAGGAGCTATTCTCCGCGGACCAAGTACGTGCGCGGCACACAAGGTGGCACGAGAACCCCAACCTCACCGCACGGCCCCCGAGGCCCCGTCGGAGCCCAGGTCCTCGGCCCGGTAAGCGTCATAGCCCTCGTAGGCGTACGAGGCGTCGACACTGCGGGCGAGAAGCGCGACGCTGCGCAAGTCGTCCGAGAGCGCCTGCCCGAGAAGCGCCTTGATCTCGAGGTCGCGCACGGGACTGCGCTCCATTGCGAGCAGATAGTCTTCACGCCCAATGCGACTCCAGTCGACCGTGCGGTCAAGCTCGCGGCGGAACATGTGGTCAAGCCATATGCGCCCCGAGCGCCCGTTGCCCTCGCGGAAGGGATGGGCAATGTTCATCTCGACGTACTTCTCGACAATCTGGTCAAAGTTTTCTTGCGGCATAGTCTCGATTGACCTGATAGCAGACTCAAGATAGAGGGTAGAGGCAAATCGGAAGTTGCCCTTCGCTAGGTTCACCGTGCGAATCCTGCCCGCGAAGTCGTAGATATCACCAAAAAGGGCCACGTGGATGGTTTTGAGCGCGGAGAAGGTACCCGGAACAAGTGTGTCCAGCGTCCCATCGCGGTAGAGGGCGAGAGCGGCCAGCTTCGACATGCGCTCCTCCTCATGAGCGAGCTTTACCTCATCGGTGATGTCGAGCTTGTTCTTGAGCGTCATGGAGCCACCTCGCACGAGTACGACTGGTATTAGGGCGTCCGGCTAAAGGCTCGGCAGTTGTACCTGCCGGAGCATAGGACTCCCAGATGCTAAATGCAGTGCTGGTACATCATATTCTAGCGGAGGGCGTGCAGAACAATAGACAACCCCCTACCGCGCACCGGCGTACTTCCCGAGCTCATCGCGCACGATTTGGTCCATAGTCTCCCGACTGAGGGTCTGATCCACCTGTTGCGCCGTCAGCTTAGGCGATAACGCCTCTTCGGGCTGTTCTTAGTCCCGATGGGCTCCAGCAAGCCCTCGTCGAGCAATGCCTTGATGTATCGCAGCGCCGTCTTAGTCGACATGCCGGATGCCTTGGCGACCTCGCGGTCACACGCGACCCTCAACCTTACTTAGGAACTCTGGAAGGTATGACTTCCTAAGTTCCCAAGTAGCTTCCAGAGCCGTGCCTGACTCGCATCGCGTCACCACTCTGCGCAGCTACGGCCCGGGGTCCATAGCATCCAGTACATCCCGCTCGCTAGTACGGGACAACTGGACGTCAAGCGTGGCGCGCGAGCCTGGCCATGTCCTCGGGGCTCACAAGCCATTGCTTCAAAGGGTGAGCATACGCAACGTCATCCCGGTCGAAAATCGCAAGGGACGTCTCCGAGAGCTCGGCACGATACCAGTTCCCGAAGGACTTCGAGGGGTTGTCGAATACCACTTTGCGCATGATGCGGGGCGTGAGGAGTGGGTTGCCACAGGCGTACTCGGCATCAAAGAACTCGTAGTCGGGCGCCTCACCCCGATTGGACTTCTCCGTAAGGTACTCGTCAACCTCGTCAAAGAAAAGCTCCTCATTGTAGAGCACGCCACGGTGGACATCGGGCCCAACGGGTGGCGTACCCCCAAAGGCTCTTCTCATGTAGCGCGTAACGTATTTGCGGCCGTCATCGAAAATGATAAGCCGGTCGCACTCCTTGCAGTGCCAAACTTCCGATTTCTCGCCGGCGCGACACTCGAGACCGAAGAACGCCTGGCTATCGGCCAGCTCATCCATGAGCGAGTCCGCCACGAAGAGCCACACGCTGTCGAGGTCGTTCTGACGAACATCGTTGCCACAGGGGCATCCTATGCGCGACATCGCATCTTCCTCCCCTAGCCTCTCGTATCAACAGTGCATTCTACCAGCCTCTTTCCCTGCACCGGAGCCAATGAGAGAATGTGGATGGATGACGCGCCGATGGCGAACGGGGGCGAGAGGGACGGGCCAGTACTACATCTGGGCAAACCCGGACAAGAGCGAGTACATAGACGACGAGCCGTTCGAAGGCACCGGCTTCGCACTGGGATGCTCCGTGGCGGTCGGGCAGCAAATGACAGACGCAGCGTGCACGATGATTGCGGGTCCTTGGTACGGCGACACGGTCATCTACGTCGGCGACTACTGGACCGAGGACTCCTTCGACGACGAGCGCTCGCGCAGGCTGCTCGCGAAGTTCAACGGCTACCCTTATGAGGACATACTAAGCCGCTTCGAGAACGTGACAGGGCACTTCGATGAGGCAAGGGGCCACAGTTTCAGTGATTACCTCCATTCCGAGGAGCGAGGCAACATATTCGACGAGGCATATACCGGGCCGTTCGACCTGCGCGTGCGGAGCTGGCGCTACGCGGTGAACCGCACGAGGCACGAATTCGTGGACAGAAGGCAGGGACCAATCTCCAATGTGTACCGATGGCACGGGAGATACGAGTTCATGCGCATCGACCCCACTGTGCTTCTCTACGCGATGGGGCCAGTCGATGACGAATGGGGCGGCAGGTGGTGCAGCGATCTGGTGGACATGAGTGACAACGCGCCCGAGCAGGGCTACCGCGACGTAACCGAGGATGCTTCCGCGAGCTGGCTGCTGGGACCCACAATCATGGCAGATGACGGCATGGTTGAGCGGGTACTCGCGAGCGACGAGTTCCATGCCGCGCTTGCCGCACGAGGCTCCAACAACCAGTTGGAGGACGGCAAGGACATTCCCGGGGCTCTTGAGGTTTTGGCGTCGCTGCTCGGGACGAGCCATGCCAAATGGCGGTGACGTTGCGACCCCTATGGGGACACAGCTAGGAAGGGTATGTACGCACAGGAGGCTGGCTGATCCTCGATTGGCGACTTGAACCGCGGCGCGCAGAGGATGACCACGCTGGCGGCCTGGATGTCGAGCCTCATTACCCCGGCCCGGGCAACCGTGGCCATGTTGGCAAGCGGGGGCTCGAATGAGGCTCAGCCGTCATTATGCTCCCAGCTAAATGGGGCAAACGACTCGCCGAAGGATACGACCGGCAGGGTACGCTGAAGCCCGCCCAAAACGCTCTTTGGTAAACTCTTGAGCTATTGATGCAAACCATCTCAGGGCGCAATGCGCTTGCGTAGACCATCAGCGCATTGCGTTCTGGCAACCAACCTAGAGAGGGTGTTGGCGTCCAGGCAGGAGCGGAGAACAACGTTGCTGAGACGGACGGTGACGTAACCGCCAACCGTTCCGCCGCCACGCTCGCCGATGGCTTCATCGAGAGCTTCGAGCGACGCTATCCGCGCTCTGTTCTGGAAACGCTCCTCGCAGACCGCACCACCGGCAGGAACATCATCTGGGCGGACGGCGAGTACGAGCAGCTTGGCGCTGATTTGAGTCAGCGAGACGCTTTCACGCATCTAGTGGGCCATTCTGAGGAGCCGAAAAAGTAGAAGAGGTCAATGTTCACGTATCGCTCAAGGCATAGACCCTTAGGCTCGCTGGCGAACAAGGCGCGGCAACTTTGGCAAGATAGTCTACGGCACCTTATTTACTGCAAGGGCCAAAGGCAATGCCCCTTCGATTTGAGGCAAGTAACCTACTCGGCGACTGCAAAGGCGGTCTAGGGGCGAGAGCCATTCTACCCACCATCGTTTTTGGCATCCCACACCCACTCGGCTGAATCCGTATTGTCACATGAATTACTCCCTCAAACCTTATACATGCTCTGGGCGCGATGGAGGTCATTCCAGTGGAAGGACGAATCCTTAAGTGCATCGACGAGCTCCTGTGGATCAACGCCCAACAAGCTCAGCAGCTTGCCCCAGACGAGGAGGAGGACAGCCTCGGTGTGAGCGTGGAGGTCCTTCCCGGTAAGCGCCGTTCCATTATCAAGGTTGTCGTTCTGGTGGACGTAGGCGTTCCTGGCATCGCGGTGGTTCCGCTCGAACCGAGACCCATCCGGAACGACGAAGCTAGAAAAGGGTTCGAGCTCTTCGAGCATGATGTGGGCGAGTTTGCTTGCGGAGGACCGGTTTGAGTATTTGAGCTTTTGTTGAGCCCACTTGCGGACGTGCTTGGTAGTGATCTCCTTCTCCACTACGGCCATATATTGTTCGAACTTCTCTGACGGCATGTCGTTTTGGTCGTGACCAACGCGGGAGAGAGCCTCGAAGGCGCTTGCAGCTGCAATGAACTTGGAGTCGAGGTAAACATTGCGCTCATTGGCCAGGAAACCGAGCAGGATGCTGGCCGACCGACGTGCGTCATCGGAAAGCGCCAACCACTTCTCGACCATTGACTGGATGCGGCCCTCAACTTTTGGATACGCAAGCGGCATCCGCCGGAACGCATGCTTGGGAAGTGTGTCGCGGTACGATTCGACAAATGGTACATAGATTTTGACCGGTCTCTTTAGCCCGGATACCGTAAGCAAGACCGAGAGAATCTCAGCCCGGAAGCCCATGAGGAGGGATAGGAAATCCCTGAATGGCACGATGCAGTCATCGACTGCCTGAGACAGCGTGGGTAGGTCACCTTCGAACCGGAACACCAGATGGTAATCGCTCTTGAGGGATTGAACTTTGAGAGGCAGCTCGCCGCCACCCATTGTTACCACCGGGCTCAAGTAGACCTTCATTGCACCGTTCTCGTAGAGCAGTACATCTTCCAGGGCCTCGGATGATGCCGAGATTTCAGTGCCGAGCCATTCGCTATCTTTATAATGGCAAACGTTCCTCACGGGATTCTGCTGGCACCACTCGAACAAGCCGTCCACGATAACGTTTGCTTGCTTGACAACCGGATCTTCTTCGAAAAAACTCTCTCGGGAAACGATAGCCTCCTGAGCATGCCAATTCTCATGGGGAAAGCCCGGCGCGCTGAATCCCCCACCACCAAAGGCATCCACCAGAGTAATGTGATCATAATTCTGCGCGAGACCATACAATCGGGAATACTCACGATGCCCGCCTACAAGGATGCCTGGGATGTCGTCCTGAGAAATCGAGCCAAGCGGCACATCGAGATCGACACCACTTTTCGTGTCGAAAGATGCCACACCCGTCACTCCATCGCGCTTGAAGTCGCCTTTCGAATCGGCTAGCCATAAAGCGGCTGGGAATGTTTGGTTCTCTATTGCAATCACTCCTTTGACTCGGATCCGCTAGATACATCGAAAAGGGAGCGGAGAGCTTGAAAAATAATGGCTTTCCCGATTCTGCTCTCCATAGAATCGATGCTTAGAGCATGCGGTGCGGACCGCAACCACCTTCTCTTTTCGGAGTCATCCGTTGATGCCAGATGATGCTTTCTCCACATCCGTCGGCCCAGGGGCTAGCAAAGAACTCGGAACAGGGTACACTACTGGTAAAGCCGACTTGAGTGGATCAAAGCTGGGTCCCCGAATGGGGGTAGGCCTTCGGGCTTAGAATTCCCTTGCTCCTGGGGTCGGCTTTCCTGCTGTCAATAGAAGCTAGTTTGTCTCGCTTCTTCTCGCGAGCTCTGCTCGCATGGAATCAATAATATGCTCCGGGTCGCGATTAATCTCCTGCAGCATGAGGTCTATCGCCTGCTGGGAGTAGCACCAGCTAGGGTTCTCTCCGCCCAGTGAGAGGTCATAGCTGTAGCGTTCATCGCCCTTCATGTTGTAGAAGTCGGCAAACACCTTGAAGTGGAAGTTGTTGAACTCCCTGGGTTCTCCTTTCACAATCAGCGTTACACCCTCCTTGGCAAGCTTGCGGCGGATGAACACTACTGCACTCTTCGTGCGATAGGTGTATTTGTCTACCGGATCGGTCAGTGACTTCACGATACTCACGGCAGCGTCGGCCTCATTGGCGATACGGACGGGGAAGCCCTCCCCCTTCTTCTTGGTGAGGCGCAATTCAGTCGCATAGGTAATTCCCTGCGCTCCGGGACGGCTCGCAGCCACCGACGAGCCAAGCTGAAGCATTTTCTCCACGACCTCGCGCGGGTAGCGTGCCCTGATTGCATCGAGGTCGAGTATGTCCCGACGCACCGTGAGTGCAAGGTAGTTCTCGGGTATGCGGTCGCTTATCTCGATGCCGTGAAGCTCCCGCAGCTTCTCCTCGTAGTCGTGCACTGCCTGCTGGAGCACCGGTCCGTAAAAGAGCTCGTACTCGTCGGTGACGAAGTGCGTGCTCGTATTTCGGAACTCCATGACCACGTCCATGTTGCGCCTGAGCGGATCGTTTTCGTTCGTGAAGACGCGTTTGAGACAGTCGGAGAGCGAGAGCGTGCGGTCACTCCCCGGGTAATAGACGGCCTGACCGCCGTCGCGTTTTATGATGTGCGCCTTTATCATGAGCTCCCAGGCGTTACACAGGAAGAAGCAGCACCCCTCCGCGTGGTAGCGAATGGTGGGACGGTTGTATAGCTCAATCGCAAGCAGAAAGGCCTCCTGAGACTTGTCCAGTAGGCGACTGCAGGTGGATGCCTCTTGCTCATTCAACGGCGACCTCCGCTTCCCTTTTCTTCCAACGCTCCCTTATCACAAAGCGACAGTTTTACTTCCTGAGGTAGGTAATTCCAAACTCCTTGACCTTGCGCACCTCGGGAACGTTTGTCTCGACTACAAACGCATTGCCGGAATCGAAGTACTGCCAGATATCCAAACCGCGACCAAGCAGAATCTCCCACGTGTCATTGATGACCATCTTGCGGTCGTGAATGGTCCGGGACTCGTCGTAGTCAAAGGTGAACGAGAGACCCAGCGGGCTCATGGCCTCGGCAATCTGCTGCAGGTAATCGTCCTGCTTGGAACCAAAGAACTCGTCGTCCCTTACCGTGGTGAGATGGACCGAGACCTCCGGAACCGAGTAATCGAAGTGCGAGAGGATAACCTCAAGCACCTCCATGAGGTTGCGACACTGGTAGAACTTGCGAATGTAGGGATCGATAATCTCGACCTTCTGCACACCATCGAGATAGGGCCCAAAGAGTCGCTCGTAGGACAAGCCGCGCTGGTTCTCCCGATACTCTCTGTGTCCAACAAACGGCTCCGATAAAATTTGCGCTTGCTCGACTAGCTTCGGCTCGGACGCGTCAACGGTAGGTTCCCGGCTGATCGCGGACTCGTCAACCACGCTTGTAGTCGTAGACGCCGGAGTCGGCGTCGGCGTCAAATCAGCAGCGGAACGGTTCTCCTCCTCATCCAGCGACACCTTGTCGCGGGAGTGGTACGTCCTTGGGAAGTTGACCTCCTCCAGCGTCGTAACCTCATGCCACGCGCCGCCCTTCTGCCTAAAGCGGAAGTGCGTGCGAGCAAATGTCTCATCAATACGGTAAATCTGGTCCTTCACGCGCTTGCGCAGCTCCATCGCAAACTCGAGAATTCGCCCCTCCTCCTCGACAGTGGCATCCTTGCCGGGGAAGATAATCTTCATGAGGCCAGAGTAGGTCTTGAGCACACCATCGCGGTCTCGGGTGGAAAGGTCGTCCGAAAGTTCGAAGCGCTCCCGATAGAGTCCCGAATAGTCGAGCGCGCGCAGCGAGCGCAGCGCCTCGGCCAGGTAGTCCACGATGAAGCCATAGTCGGAACTGAACATGTCGCCGCGGATGATGTCGACCTCCCAGCCCGGGATGTAGGCATGGATGCGGTCGATGAAGGCCGAATCGTGATAGACGACAGGCAGGTCCTCGAAGAGGTCAGTCTGATTAATCATGTAGCTCACATCGTGGCTTGTGTTGCCCACAAACACGAGCGACGCCTCAGCCGTGACCTGCTCGATGCCGCGGGAGAAGCTCTTGTTGGCCATGTAGTTCTTTAGAATGTCCACGATGTCTGGCTTGGGGCGCTTGTTCTTGCCGGCGAACTCGTCGAAAGCCACACAGTCCCAGTAGCCTACAAGGCCAATCTTGCCCGTAGAGTTGTTCACAAAGAGCTTGGCCGGCGTGACCTCACCACCCGAGATGAGAATCCCGTGCGGGGAGAACTCGCTGTACACATGCGACTTGCCCGTGCCCTTGGGCCCCAGCTCAACCAGGTTGTAGTTGCGCTCGCAGAACGGGATGAGGCGCGTGAGCTGGAAGAGCTTGGCGCGCTCGCCGAGCTGCGCCGGGTCGAGCCCAATGGAGCGGATGAGGGCATCGATCCACTCCTGCGTTGTGAACTGCTTTCGCCCCTCGATATGCGCGTCGAGGTCGAAGCCCGCCATCTGGATGGGCTTGAGCATCGTGAGAAGAAACGGCGACTCATCCTTGGCCTCGTTGGCGGAGTACGAAAGGTCGGCTATGCACCACACACCGCTCACGAGCAGGCGACGGTTCTTCTTGACCGTGGCCCCATTCACAAGTACATGGCTAACGCCGAGGTTCTCGAACGTAGCTTCATAGGCGTCTCGCTTGGTATTTAGCTCAACCGACACCTTGTCAATAATGCGCTGGTAGCCCGTCTGCTTGATGTCGCTTCGCACGGCACCGGCCTCGGCGCGCTGCACGTAGTGCTTGGCGAGAATGTCGCGCACGCGCTCCACACCCGCATCAATCATTGCCTCATCATCAGTGGCACAGTTCTGGCCGAGCAGGTACTCGAGCACGTAGCTTGGCACGGCGGCATTGCCGCGCACGAGCTTAACAAGATCCTTTCTCACTACAAAGCCCGGAAAGGCATCGTTGAGCTTCCCATCCAAGTTGTCCATGCTATCGCTTCACCTTCCGGTACTTCTGCTTGCTGCTGGTTGCTTTGTCAGGAATGGTCCGCTCGATGGGGCCGTTTCAGTGTTGGCGAAGCAGGGGCAGATTTCCCAGAAGCTCCGGGGCAGCTGCCCCCTCGCCTCCTTGAACTCCAGACGGTTACCCTCGCGATAACCCTGCAACTCTCGAAAGTCGAACGCCACGCAACCGCCCCCTAGGGAAACGATGATTAATGCCCTTCCAGCACCGCGGCAGCCCGGCTGCCAACGCTGACGCTGCCGGGCATGGGGGCAGGGCCCCCGTCCGGCCCGGGCAGAGGCCGCCTTTCCCCGGCCGCCCTG
>OIEV01000118.1_pt1 | contig 87448 bp, 69 predicted proteins | sample 1581881 | NCBI WGS metagenome assembly OIEV01 (sample SAMN03279760, study PRJEB24777) | human gut metagenome | isolation source: fecal sample PR121 from 1 month old male Malay infant, vaginally delivered... | place: Singapore | collected 2005-09-16 | reverse complement strand
AGTTGGGAAAGATCTTTTCCACAAACTATGACAAGGATGTAGCAAGAGCAAAGCTGGCACTATGGTATAATAAGATTGAAGAATATGGATACGATACATTCACAACAGTAGCAAACTCTATTGAGAACCATTATGAAAGGATTTTGAACTTCTTTGTGAACAGGAGTACAAATGCAGCAGCGGAAGCATTTAATGCTAAAATCAAAGCATTTAGGGCATCATTTAGAGGAGTAGTGGATATGAGTTTCTTCCTTTTTAGGCTAGCAAAGGTATATGCATGAAGGGAATTGACTAAACTTAATCCCCCAAGAATTACAACTGAGCCGTTATCCGAATGTTACTGATCTGGAGTGTGCTTGTTGTTGGAAATTCACATTAAGGTAGTAATTCAAATTCTCCATAAGCCACTTTGGTGCCTCTGTTGAATGATTTGTAGATACGGTATTTCCCTGGATGGTTGGGGGATTCTGATGTATAGAGTTTAATTGTTTGTTGGTGACTCGGGTGCTCCGGTGGGAAAATCCACAGTATATCATTAACGACAGGATCGGTCGGCAATGTTTCCCATTGCCGTTTACTTTTGTTATAGTAAGCAAGGCTGTATTTTTCTCCGCACTCATATTCATAGTGAGAGTGGTTGGTGATGGTTATTTTTACTTCTGTAGTTGATAGCGGATAATGATCGTGTTCTGTTTCTATAGAAAGCGAAGCGGGACTTATGTTCTCTCCAGTCGGAATGTCACGGGGAATAGGTCGCAATGTGACGGAGTTCGTTTGCGATGACTGGTTGGTTTTCTTAGGTAACACTGTATAAAGCCCTTGTTCGTCTTTTATTATCTCATATTTTCCCGATTCCAGCCACGTATTCCAATCCTTAAAAAGGTCGGTGATAAATAGGTATAAATCTTCGGAAATATATATTTCTGTACCTGACTTTAAGTCGCATGCCAACTGACCATTTACGACAGACAGATGTTTCTGGGCTCTTTGTAAGGCTTTCAAATAGACAACCTGATTAAATGCGTAATCTTTATTGAAACCTCGTCCCGTGAATAAATCTATTGCAGCATACGACATCGTCCCTCTTGTCTTCAGGAAAGTAGTGTCGGTTATAGACGTCTTGTAGCTATTGGCTTCTTCCCACATCTTTCTTTTTTCCTGTTCTCTGAATTTCTGTACAATCTCGCTCACTTTATCTTGTTCGCTTGTTTCTCTGTGAGATTTTAGGCTGTCATTATCTTGTAATTCGTCATAAAGAGGTAAAGCAAAAAAAGTGTTATTGTCCTTTTCAAACTGTTCTATGATACATGGGATAATTTTCTTACCCATAGCTTTTAGCTCTTTGAATTGGGGTAAAATGGTGTAAGCACGGGTACTTGAACTTAATTGTACTTTGGGATTGTTGTGTATTTCTTTTTCCCAGGCATTAAATAAACTGTCAAATTTGGCTATATCCTCTGTTGTCAAAATATCACTTTTTTCTGTATTCTGTTTAATACATCCTGTAGTGATAAAGATAAATGGCAGAATAAAGAAAAGTGTTCTCATCGTTTTAATTATTAATCGGTTTTGTAATAGGTTTGCATAAGGGTATGTCAAGCTTTTGATCTGTTTCCTGCAAATATAGAAATAATATTTCTAAACCGATAAACTGGATGCTGCTGTTTTTTTACCGGATAAGAAAACGTTTATTCGTTTTTCGATGTGATACTAGCTGCCCTTTGATAAATAATGTGAAAAAACAGTTTTAGCCTCATTATCGAATTAACTTTCACCCATTTGTGAGGTCTAACATACATAACTTATTTAATATGAGAATTAAAATGATGAGAAAGCAAATTTTAAGTTTGGCAGTTGCGTTATTGATTGGCTCAACTGTATGTATGGCTCAAAATCGTCAGAATGGAAAGGCTGATAGAGAGAAACGTATGGAACAGATTGTTGCCGATCTGGGCTTGAATGAAAAGCAGGCCAAAGATTTCAAAGCTGCAATGAAAGAAATGAGACCTGCGAAAAATAAATCGAATGAAAGGCCTACGCGGGAAGAAATGCAAAAGAAAAGGCAGGAAATAGATGCTAAAATAAAAAGCATTCTGACCGATGAACAATATAAGAAATACCAGGATATGCGTAAGAAGGATAACGCGAAGAAAAAGAAAAAAGCAAAATAAGTACTATTCGTTTAATCTAAACCTGTCAAACGGAGAATCGTAAAAGATAATCTGTTATGACGCTATACTTATTTTCGGTTCTTTCATAAATAATTTATTTAATCTACATGACTATTTTCGTTCTACTAAAGTTGAATGCAGGCTCCATTTAAATGAGTCTATTTTTCAATTTAAGTAGAACGAAAATTAGTTAGACGATGTTTCGTCTTATATCTATACTCCCTCCACTAAAGCTTTTTTTCATGCTTTTATCTTTCAATCTTTCACCTTCTGCTGAAACTTCCTGTCTATGGTAGTTGTACGTTGGTGATAGATGTAAAATGATCTGTCACTGATCTGCCATCTTTCACCGTATCTCATTTTATTGCAAATTTATCCTCTGTATCGGCGCATCTCTTGAGTAGCGGTGCTATGCGGACGCCGGACGTTGACAACCGATTTTTGAAGAATATGTTTCAGAAGTGACTGCTGGCTCACTCGGTTCTGGTCAAATTCATCCATATTGATGAGTGCGAACCTATTTAGCGACAGTTCGGCATCCCGCTTATTGCTGAAATATGCCGTTATATCCGGTTAACTACATACCGTTGATTGTTTTTCCAAATATATAATCTTCTCTTTATTGGAATCTTCTTATGTACTATCTCTTGCATTGGCTATTAATAGAAAACTTCCTTTCTTTCCTATGCAAAGTTTCTTTCGTCTAATAGAGAAGTTACTTTTGGCTGTTTGTAATCTATAAATGAAAGCTTTGATTATATAAATGCAAGTTCTGTTATTATAAACGCAAGTTTCATTTATAAAAACAGAACTTGCATTTATAGTTTGAATCAGGTGAAGAATAAGTTGTCTATTAATGAAAAGGAAGTTTATATTTAATGAAACAGAACTTATCTATTAATAGTTCAGGAAAGAAATAGCTGTTCCTTTGAATGTGATAAGTGGTGAAAGATGAAAGATTGGGCGAGTAGCAAAGATTTATTCTTGTGTGCTTTGAAAGACATATATTCAAGGACTATTGTTGACAGGAATGGACAGGTCGCCTGATATGAGGAGTAATTCATAAATTTTATCGAAAAGAAGAGAAAAGAATAAAATAAACAAGGGGCGTCGTAACAACCTATCCATAAAAAGACTATATTTATTGCAGCGAGAGAGCACTTTAAGTAATGCTTAAGAGGAAAAACGAAAAGTAGTATATATACTATATATTTTCTATTATTAATTACTTAAACACATTTTTTATGGAAGCCAAGAAATCAAAAAAGGCTGCAATTGAGAATCAACGGGGTTCTTGGTTGTTGATGGGTTTGGTTGTTGCGCTAGCCTTCATGTTCGTTTCGTTCGAATGGACACAACATGATGTCAGAGTTGCAGCACTATCACCAGATGATGAATCCATCTTTGTAACAGAGCTAGTTCCGATCACATTCCCTGAAGAGAAACTGGAACCGCCTCCTCCTCCCGAAACTAAGGTAACAGAATTGTTCGAAATAGTGGAAAACAATATGGAGGTGACGGATAACGTTTCTACAGTGTCAGAGGATATGAATGCAGTTCATGACGTTATTTGGATACCACCAGTGGTAGAAACAGAAACGGTAGTTGAAGACATTATTCACGTAAGTGTTGAAGTTATGCCGGAGTTTCCTGGAGGTACAGCTGCTTTAATGAAATATTTAGGTAGCAATATCAAATATCCGACGATTTCGCAAGAAACTGGTTCACAGGGAAAAGTCATTGTTCAGTTTGTAGTAGATAGAGACGGAACGATTTCTAATCCTGAAGTGGTGCGAGGGGTTGATCCTTATTTGGATAAAGAAGCTATCCGCGTGATAAGTTCTATGCCGAAATGGACTCCCGGAGTGCAAAATGGTAAGAAAGTTCGAGTGAAATATACTGTGCCTGTGTCATTCAGACTGCAGTAGTAACTTGGAATAAATGAATAAGGGTTGGTTCCTGTAAAGAACCAACCCTTTTTCAATAAAAAAATATATCTTTGTCGGGAGAATAAAAATACGAATGATTGTTTTATGAATCTTCTACTCTGTATAAAAAGACCTTTTATCTGGCTTTCCCGCTTTCGTCATCGTTGCGGATATGGTGTCCATTCCCCATTTGCTTTCAGTCTCATTACCGATGTAATTTATGAGAAGATGCCTTACTATGCTTATTCTTCTTTGAAAGAAGAACAAAAAAAGATGGTAAGAGAGTGTGGGTGGACCAAAGGTTCTCAAAAGGTAAACCGTTTTTTGTTCCGGTTGGTAAATAGAGTGCAGCCTGATACGATTATTGAGGTTGGGCGTCCTTCCTCGACAGCCCTGTACTTACAGTCTGCTAAACCATCGGCTTCTTATCTCTTTGCTTCCGATTTGTCGGAACTGTTTCTGGATGCGGATACTTCAGTCGATTTTCTGTATCTGAACGATTACCAAAATCCGGACTTATTGGAAGAAGTATTTCGGGTTTGCGTACACCGTACTACCCTTAAAAGTGTATTTGTAGTCCATGGTATCTGCTATTCCAAAGAGATGAAAGTGCTTTGGAAAAAGTGGCAGGCTGACGAAAGGGTCGGAATAACTTTCGACCTGTATGATGTCGGTTTGCTATTTTTTGATAAAACGAAGATAAAACAGCAGTATATCATCAACTTCTAAGAACCTTTGTACGTTTACCATCTATAATAGTAAAAAAGAAAGTTATGAAAAAGAGCCTTGTATATACAAAGACCGGAGACAAAGGAACTACCAGTCTTGTCGGCGGAAGTCGCGTTCCAAAGACTCATATCCGCCTGGAAGCTTACGGAACGGTGGATGAATTAAATTCTCACCTGGGATGGCTGCACACTTATCTGCAGGAGGAGTCCGACCGGGATTTTATCTTGAGTATTCAACATAAGTTATTCGCCATCGGTTCACACCTGGCCACCGACCAGGAGAAAACACAACTGAAACCCGCCAGTATCATTACCCCTGAACATGTGGAAAGTATTGAGCGGGAGATTGATAAGCTGGACGAGCAATTACCCGAACTTTGTGCTTTCATCATTCCCGGCGGAAGTCGTGGAGCAGCCGTTTGCCATGTTTGCCGCACGATTTGCCGGAGAGCTGAAAGACGCATTCTGGCTTTGTCCGAAACTTGTACAATTTCTCCCGAAGTATTAGCTTTTGTCAACAGATTATCAGATTATTTGTTTGTATTATCCCGAAAAATTAATTTTGATGAACAAAATAATGAAATATTTTGGGATAATAGTTGGAAATGATAGATTTTATTATACTTTTGCCGAAAAATAGAAAACGAGACAAATTTAGTATTCATTTTAAATACTCAAGATTATGTATTGGACATTGGAATTAGCATCAAAACTTGAAGATGCTCCCTGGCCGGCAACCAAGGATGAATTGATTGATTATGCCATGCGTTCGGGTGCTCCTCTTGAAGTTATTGAGAACCTCCAAGAGATGGAAGATGAGGGCGAAATCTATGAGAGTATCGAAGATATTTGGCCGGATTATCCTAGTAAGGAGGATTTCTTCTTTAATGAGGAAGAGTATTGATTAAAAAAGACCGAACATATAAGAATACCCGATAACCTTTGCAAGAAGGCTATCGGGTATTTTTTGTATAATAATGAGGCTGTTTTTTAGAATACAGGCATCTGCCAGATGAATCCTACGGAAATCCGGTTGGTACTGTAATTCTCCTGTCCCAGCACTTTGGCGCGGGAGGTGAAATCATACGAACGTCCTACATACGTCACAAAGAAATGCAGGTTGGTTTCCATCGGATAATATTCGATACCGGTCAAATATCCCCAGGAAGTACGGTAATTGCCTTTCTCTATTCCTTCGGATGCCTTGCTCACGGAAGCCGTCTCGTACATACCCTTCACAAAAACATTCCATTTCGGAAGAAAGCGGTAATTACATTTGGCAACAACCGAAAGATAGTTAGCATCAAAAGCGTTATGCCCGCCCGGACGGCCTACGATACTGGTAATAATACCTTTGCGGTCAATGTCCTCTTTTGAATACATGAAATCGACAAAAGCATTCCATTTGCCGAGATTCAATTCGTTACCTAAAGCATAATAATACATATTGTGACTTTTGGCCTCGTTCATGACAGAAGCCGACCAACGGGTCTTGAATACGTTATTGAAATTACCATTCCAGTTCAAAGTATAAACCAGCGGCATTTTGCCGGATTTCAGATCGGGAAGATTTCCTTCGGCATCTTCCGTGATTCCGTAAGTGCTGTCGAACGAACTGTTGCGGCTGTTCAGTATTTGCAGGTTAAGTTGCTGTTCGGGAGTAATGTTATAGCCTACATTCAGTCCGGTCATAAAGTTACTCATATAGTCGATCATATCGCTGTACTGATAGATGTCGATTGGGTTGAGGTCGAACTCGATACCACCGTATGCGGCACATTGCTTTCCTGCGAAGAGGCTGAACTGGTCATTCAGTTTGATACCAATTCCGGCATAGTCGATGGAAGTAGGCAGATTGTCAATCATACCGTTTGCATCGTTCGAGCGGTTGAGGCGTTGACGATAGCGGTAAGAAAGCCAGTTGTTGATATTTCCTTTGGCTTCGATACGGAGCTGGTGCATATTGAAGTCACCTTCCTGAAAACCATTTTGGAAATGAGCGTCAAAGCTCCCTTGCATATTCAGATAAAGATTGAACTTATCTGTTTTCTTTTTCACGTCTGTCAGTTCTTCAAACAGGGGAGTGTTCGGGTTGAATTTATCCTTCTTCTCCGTTTTTTGAGCATATACTCCCTGTATGCTGCCCGCGAGGAGCAACATAAATATCCATTTTTTCATAAGTAGGTCAGGCTTTTAGTATTCGTTAAAATATTGCTGAATTTGTTTCCAGTCAGTTGTTTTGGTTAGTGCAAGCATTAACAAAACGCGTGATTTCTGCGGATTCAGTTCTTGTGAAGCCACAAACTGATATTTGGCGTCGTCTACTTCTGCATCCAACGTGGTAGGACCTGTCGGGACACGGGAAGAACGGACTACAAGGATTCCTTTTTGACGGGCGTCTGTCAGTACCGGGAAGATATTCTGATGGATATTTCCATTTCCTACTCCTGCATGGATAATGCCTTTGTAGCCGTTGTTGAGCATCGGAGTGACCATATCTGCTTCAATGTTGGAATAGCTGTATACGATACCTACTTTAGGAAGTGCGTTCAGATGAGTAACATCGAAAACGGATTGGGTGGTATGTTTTTTTAGCGTCACCTGATTATAGAATACTTTTCCGTTTAACACATAACCTAGCGCGCCGGAGTTGGGAGCTTGGAAAGTTTGCACGTCGACCGTGTTCATTTTAACTGTACTCTGTGCTCCAAGGATCAGTCCGTTCATGGCAACCAGTACTCCTTTGTCTTTGGATTCTTTTGCGGCGGCGGTAACTACGGCGTTATAAAGATTCAACGGGCCGTCGGCACTTAGAGCAGTAGACGGACGCATGGCACCTACCAGTACCACCGGTTTGTTGCTTTTAACGGTCAGGTTCAGGAAATAGGCCGTTTCTTCCATCGTATCGGTTCCGTGAGTAATCACGATACCGTCGATGTCCGGGCGTTTCAATAGTTCGTTTATTTTCTTGGCAAGCGTCAGCCAAACCTGGTCGTTCATGTCCTGCGAACCGATTTTGACAATCTGTTCTCCGGTCACGTTGGCGATGTCCTTAATTTCGGGCACGGCATCGAGTAGTGCGCCGATGGCAACTTGTCCTGCTGTGTAGCTGGTTCCGGTAGCTGAACTTCCTGTGCCTGCAATCGTTCCTCCGGTGGCAAGGATATGAATGTTCGGTTTTGCGGCAAATGCCATTGTTACAGAAAATAGTAGTGTGACTACTACCAGTCCAAAGCTTTTGAATTGTTTCATAACTGAATGATGTTTAGGTTAATAATATATGTATATTAAAATATTTGTATAAAGAGCAGTCCCAGGGCAATGGCAACAATCGTCGATACCAAGCCAGGCATCATGAACGAATGATTCAACACATACTTGCCGATTTTTGTTGTCCCGGTACGGTCGAAATTGATGGCGGCCACTACGGTGGGGTAATTCGGAATAAAGAAATATCCGTTTACTGCCGGGAATAGGGCGATCAGCATATAAGGCGAAATCCCCAACGCAATGCCCAGAGGCACGAGTGCCCGAACTGTGGCAGCCTGGCTGTATAATAGAATAGACATCACAAACAGTGCGACACCAAACAGCCACGGCATTTGTTGCACGATTCCTTCAATAGAAAGAGTCAGCTGTCCCATATTTCCCTGAAGGAAGGTATCTCCCATCCAGGCAATACCGAAGATGGCAATCACTGCCTGCATACCTGTCGGAAATACGGAACCTTGCGTTGCTTTGATTCCGTCAGTCTTGGTTACTAACAGGATGATGGCGGCAGCCGATAACATCACGATTTCGATGATGGAAGACATTCCCAATGTAACTATTTCCCCGTTGATCAGGAAACTGGGGCGCATTCCTTCAAAAGAACCGAAGAGTACGATAAATGCAGTTGCCAATATAAAGATAAGGACGGAAATCATAGCGGAACGTTTGTTCTTCACATCTTTAATCTCTATCTTTTTATTGTTGAATAATCCTTCTTTCAGACGTTTCTGATATTCGGGGTCTTCCACCAATTCTTTACCGACTTTCATAGAGAATAAAGCACCGACCAACACGCCGACAATGGTAGCGGGAATCGTAATCTTGAGAATGTCGAACAGAGTAATATCGAATCCGGCTAAGAGCCCGAGAAGTGCTACGGTAGCCGCGGAAATCGGACTGGCCGTAATGGCCTGTTGGGAAGCAATGACGGCAATACCCAGCGGACGTTCCGGACGGATTTTGGTTTCGGTGGCAACCTCCGCGATGACCGGCAACACAGAATAGGCAACATGTCCCGTTCCGGCTACAAAAGTAAACAGGTAAGTCACCAGCGGGCTAAGCAAGGTGACGTGTGAAGGATTCTTACGAAGCAAATGTTCTGCCAGTTTCACCATATAGTCCAGTCCGCCGGCCGCTTGCATACAGGAAGCAGCCGAAATCACTGCGGCAATCATTAACATAACGTCGATAGGAGGCGTGGTGGGTTGTAAACCAAAAACGAACGTAAGTATAGCCAACCCAACTCCTCCCATCACGCCGAGGCCGATACCTCCCAAGCGTGCGCCAATAATAATAGCTGTCAGAACAAATGCTAATTGTAATATCATAGAATGTTGTTTTAAGTTCCAAACAAAGATAAGTGATTTCTCTCTTTGTATTTTCTTTTTCTTGTATTAACAACAAAAAAGTCTTTGAATAGTTTTTGCATATTTATTAAAACAATAACTAAACTCATTGGTTATTATAAGAACTAACGAAACAGTTATTATTATAAAACAACCGATATGGAACAGAATTTATCAAAAAAAACTCGTACGGAGAGTGACCTGATAGGTAGTCGTGAAGTGCCGGAAAGTGCACTGTACGGAGTACAGACGCTCCGCGGTATTGAAAACTTTCGCATCAGCAAGTTTCATTTAAATGAGTACCCTTTGTTTATCCAGGCATTGGCTATTACAAAAATGGGAGCCGCCGTTGCCAACCGCGAACTGGACTTATTAACCGAAGAACAAACGGATGCTATCTTGAGAGCTTGTAAAGAAATACTTGAAGGAAAGCATCACGAACAGTTCCCCGTAGATATGATTCAGGGAGGAGCGGGTACTACCACGAACATGAATATCAATGAAGTGGTTGCTAACCGGGCATTGGAACTGATGGGGCATCAGCGCGGAGAGTATCAATACTGTTCGCCTAACGATCATGTCAACCGCTCGCAATCTACCAACGATGCTTATCCCACCGCTATCCACATTGGACTCTATTACACTCATCTGAAATTGGTTAAGCATTTCGAAGTGTTGATAGAGGCTTTCCGGAAGAAAGGAAGTGAGTTTGCGCATATCATCAAAATGGGACGTACCCAACTGGAAGATGCCGTACCAATGACTCTCGGACAGACCTTCAACGGGTTTGCGAGTATTCTTGAACATGAAGTGAAGAATCTTGATTTTGCCGCGCAGGACTTTCTGACAGTCAACATGGGAGCCACGGCCATCGGAACCGGAATCACTGCCGAACCGGAATATGCGGAGAAGTGTATTGCCGCTTTGCGCAAGATTACGGGACTGGATATAAAACTTGCCGATGATTTGGTGGGAGCCACTTCGGATACTTCCTGCATGGTAGGTTATTCGGGAGCGATGAGGCGTATAGCTGTCAAAATGAATAAGATATGTAATGACTTGCGATTGCTGGCTTCCGGTCCGCGTTGCGGATTGGGCGAAATCAATCTGCCGGCTATGCAGCCGGGTTCATCCATCATGCCGGGAAAAGTGAACCCGGTGATTCCTGAAGTGATGAACCAGGTGGCTTATAAGGTGATAGGAAATGATCTTTGTGTGGCCATGAGTGGCGAAGCCGCTCAAATGGAGCTGAATGCGATGGAGCCGGTGATGGCGCAATGCTGTTTCGAGTCTGCCGACTTGTTGATGAATGGCTTTGATACCTTGCGTACGTTATGCATCGATGGCATAACAGCCAATGAAGAAAAATGCCGGAGAGATGTGCACAACAGCATTGGCGTAGTGACAGCCCTGAATCCGGTGATTGGTTATAAAAATTCTACCAAGATAGCTAAAGAAGCATTGGAAACAGGAAAGGGAGTGTATGAACTTGTTTTGGAACATAATATCCTTTCCAAGAAAGATTTGGATACCATTCTGGAACCTGAAAATATGATTAAACCAGTCAAACTGGATATTCATCCCAACCGTTGATAGATAGTAAGTGGGAATCGATTCAATAGGGAAATCGCCGGGCAAGTCACTGATCTGCTCCGGCGATTTTGATTATTTGTTACTTTTATTCTATATGGGAATAATTGCTAACTTATCCGGTAAAATGGTTATTGTTCATTCTTTCAAAAACAGTGAACTTTGCAACATCATTAGTTATGAACTTAACAAGTAAATTTAGAACCAATTAAAACTATATGGATATGAATGCATTTGACGTTATTATTATCGGTTTTGGCAAGGGAGGGAAGACCCTTGCGGCAGAGTTTGCAAAGCGTGGGCGAAAAGTTGCCATTGTTGAACGTTCGGATAAAATGTATGGAGGAACGTGTATTAATATTGGCTGTATTCCGACCAAGACATTGGTTCATCAGGCTAAAATTGCTTCCGGTATGAAAGACGCTACATTTGAAGAAAGGAGTGAGTTCTATCGCAATGCCATTTCTGTGAAAGAGGCTGTGACAAGTGCATTGAGAAATAAGAATTACCATAACCTGGCAGATAATCCCAATGTAACAGTCTATACAGGTGTAGGCTCTTTTGTCTCTTCCGATGTGGTTTCTGTCCGTACATCTACTGAAGAAATAATGCTGACATCGAAGCAAATTATTATCAATACGGGAGCAGAAACAGTTATTCCTCCCATTGATGGAGTTGCGGGTAATCCGTTGGTTTATACAAGTACCTCAATCATGGAATTGACCGAGCTTCCCCGCCGGCTGGTTATTATCGGTGGCGGTTACATCGGTTTGGAGTTTGCGTCTATGTATGCTTCGTTCGGTTCACAGGTGACCGTACTCGAAAGTTATCCTGAACTGATTGTGCGTGAAGACCGGGATATTGCTGCAAGTGTAAAAGAAACATTAGAGAAAAAAGGCATTGTTTTTCGAATGAATGCAAAGGTTCAATCTGTGAAACATATCGAAGATGGAGCAGTCGTTGTTTTTTCTGATTCACAAACTGGTGAGGTGGTGGAACTTGAAGCTGATGCTGTATTGCTGGCTACAGGACGCCGACCGAACACGAAAGATCTGAATTTGGAAGTTGCCGGAGTGGAGACGGATGCACGCGGAGCGATCATTGTGGATGAATACCTGAAAACAACCCAACCGAATATACGTGCCGTTGGTGATGTGAAAGGTGGTTTGCAGTTCACTTATATTTCATTGGATGATTACCGGATTATCCGGGAGGATCTGTTTGGCGATAAAGAACGGACAACGAATGATCGCAATCCGGTTAGCTACTCTGTTTTTATTGATCCTCCATTAGCACGTATCGGATTGAATGAAGAAGAGGCTCGTAAGCAGAATTTGGATATTATTATCAAGAAATTGCCCGTTATGGCGATACCAAGAGCGAAAACATTGGGAGAAACGGATGGCCTTTTGAAAGCTGTTATTGATAAGAATACGGGAAAAATATTGGGCTGTATGCTGTTTGCGCCTGATTCCAGCGAAGTAATCAATACAGTTGCTGTTGCAATGAAGACAGGTCAGGATTATACTTTCCTGCGTGACTTCATTTTTACTCATCCTAGTATGAGCGAGGCGTTAAATGATTTGTTTTCATAGTAGTAAGAATGAGTATAATCTTCCTCTATAAAGTTTAAAAAACATCAAAGTATCTGCCACCTGCAACAAAACGCTTGTAATGTATTAGTAAATAGGTAGTTGGAGCGTTGCAGATACCTGTTGCAGATACGTTGCAGATAAAGTATCTGCAACGTATAATATAACTAAAGAAAAGTCCTTGATTTCTTTATGCAAAGCTATGGGAAGTTCTGTAAGCACTCATTGTATGGCTGTCCCTTTTTCTATACTCTGTAGTGGAGTATATAGCATCTCTTTATCCAATAATTAGTATTCTTTATTATTGTTGATAGGTAATAGTGACATGTAATTTGTTTCTCCTGCCGTTAATTTAGTTAAAATTTCCGCTATATATTTCACCGGCCTTAATCCATTCATCTTACATGTTTCAATAATTGAGTATAACATAGAAGCATTCTTTGCCCCTAGTTCCGATCCGCAAAACAGATAATTCTTTCTTCCCATACAAATGGGCTTCATCATCCTCTCGGCCGTATTATTATCAATTTCCGCCTTTCCATTTTGCACATAGCGTGATACTGCTTCCCATTCATTGACAGCATATCTGACCGCTTTTAGAAAAAGGTTGGCTGTATCCCCGCGTGTTTGATCAAAAACGGGTTTTATCATCTGCCATATTTCTGCCAATATAGGAATTGCCCTCTTCTGACGTTCCATCCTGCGTTCATCTTCGGAGAGAAGATTAATTCTGCAATCCGCCTCCACCCAGTATAGGTTTGATATCAGGTTGATTATATCTGCAGACCGATGGTCGGTCTGTAATGCATCGACAAACTTTCGCCTGACGTGTGCCATACATCCGTACCGTGTTATTGAGGAATCTTCCCGTTCAAACATTTTATAGACATTGTAGCCGTCGGTGGTGACACTTCCCCGGAAGCCTGCGAAGAACTTTTGGGCGACCTTCATGCTACGGCTGCCGTTGTCATACAGATAATAAGCTATTTTCCGGTCGGGATTCTTTATTCCCCAAATGTATTGTTTACGGTATTCATACTTACCCTTCTGCTGATTGTACACTCTGACTTGTTCGGTAGTCTCATCACTGAACAGCATGCTTCCGGGTGTGAGAAGCAACTGCCGGAAAGGTTCCTCAAGCTTGCACAACTCCTTCATGTGCCTCTTTATCCAGGCCAAAACGGTAGAGGTGTTGAAACGTGCACCGGCATCCTTGAGACGGTCTACGACCCGTTCAAGAGACAAACCGTACTGGTATTTGTCAACCAAAATGCGGGCCATCAGTTCAAAATCCACAGGATATCCTTCAAGGACGTTCTCAAACGGTCTGCGGGTATCATTTTTGTCTGTAGGCTGATAATAGTTTGAGATGTTTCCCTGTGTATCCACCAGCCGTACAAGTTTGAATACATGTTTGACCACTTGATGTTGAATCGAGTATTGAATCCATTCACGTATGCCTATCTTGCGTGCACCCGAAGGGATATCCGATTCATCACAGTAATGTACCACCACATTCTCCGCACCGGTGGACTGCTTGCCATAATCCTTACGGCAGGAAGGGGATTCAGGCCGGGGAGCGGCCTCAGAAGAGGCTGATTCCGCAGCTTTCTGCTCCAAGTCTTCAACCGGAGCCGAAGGAGCGGAGCCGTCAAAATCATCCTTATCCTCTTTGAGGTCTTTTTGCTTCGTTGCGGACAAGGAAGATTTCTTCTCGGATTTACGCCCGTATAACTGCCGTTTCTGTCTGGCAATCTCATAAAGCTCATCAGCACGCGTATTCTCGAGCGCTTCAAGGGCACTGGAAAGCTCCTGTATTTTCTCTTCTGCGGCTGACTTGGCCTCAAGGGTCCGAGAAAGACGGTTGGAAAGCGCCTTGTTGTCATGTCTCATGCTTTTCAGTTCCTCAAGTGCCCTGTCAAGTTTAGACAGGATCTGCATATTACCCGACTGCTGTTCACGCTGCAAGTCGTCAAGCAGGTTTCGAAGCCGCAGGATCTCATCATCCTTTGACAGTAGCTGGGCGATTAATATGTTGATCGTTTCCTTGTCTTCCATGTCGCAAATATACAAAAAAAAACTGACTTATGCAAGACTTTTAATATATTAATATATTGATAGTCAGATATATAACCGCATACAATCGATTCTTCTGTAACCTCGTACTACCCTACGAGTAATTCTTTGCGGACAGTACCCTGGAGCAGAACCACGAGTTTCTCCCAACCGATTTCATAACGATGACTGGCCTTGCAGAAAACAGGCAGGAGGAAACGGTCTTTGTCCAGCTTCTTCCAATAAAGCACGTATCCCCCTGTATCATGATGAAGGATTTTGATGTTCCGCCGGTCCTTACTCAAAAAGATGAAAATGTCCCCTGTGGAGGGCTCTTTGCCCATAATCTTGCGTACCAGTTCGGCAAGGGTGAAAATACCTTTTCGCATATCTACCGGACCTTCGCACAGGTAGAAGCGCATGCTGGGATTCAGCCCTAACATAATGTTCCCAGGTTTTGAAGCAGAGCTGTTATGCTCTCAAGATTAGTGTTACATTTTCGGTTCTCAACTCCGTTGCCCAGTTTTAGACGAAACGAAACAATCTCAAAGTTGTCCGATTTGACAGATTTGGGAGATAATGTACAACGTGAATGACCGGAGGGGGAACCGTTCACATGAATAGGAGTCAGCTGCATACCGGAAGGGGAAGTGGGGTTAGTTAATTGACACTTGTAATGACGATACCAGCCAAGGAATTTATAATAATCAACGCCAAAACGATGGCAATACTCCAAAAGAGAGACTTGGCAACCACTGTCGGATGACTGATAAGCAGAAAGAATCTCTAAAAAACAATCAGTAGAGTCCATAAGAATAAAATTTTAAGTTCTGTGCAAAGGTAAAACTGACTGATAGGATAAACAAGAGCCATACAATGAGTGCTTACGGAAGTTCTAGTTATCCTTACGGGAGAGTTATAATAACTCTATATGGAAACTTCAGTTTCCTGCCTTAGATACTCTCGTTTCCCGCCTTGGGAACTGGCGTTTCTTGCCTTGGAAACTGTAGTTTCCCGCCTCGGAACTGTAGTTTCTAGTTCTTTGCTTTAAATTTGCGGCGCATCTTTAACGCATATCTTACTAATAGTATCAATACGGGTACTTCTACCAGTGGCCCGATTACCGCGGCGAAAGCCTCTCCCGAACTGATACCGAAAACGGCAATAGCCACAGCAATAGCCAATTCAAAATTATTTCCGGTAGCCGTAAATGATACGGATGCGGCTTTTGGGTAATCCGTTCCCATTTTTCGGGTAATAAAAAAGGAAACAAAAAACATGATTCCAAAGTACAACACCAACGGGACTGCTATTATCATCACATCATACGGCAATTTTATGATATATTCTCCCTTGTAAGAGAACATTATCACGATTGTAAACAGCAAGGCCAACAATGTAACCGGGCTAATTTTAGGGATAAATTTCTGGTAATACCAATCCATGCCTTTATTCTTAACCAAGACTAAGCGTGTCAGAAATCCAAGAACAAACGGTATTCCTAAATAAATGCCTACACTTTTCGCAATCTCGGACATCGTGACTTGTTGAACGGCGTCGGTTGTTTCCATTCCCACCCATTCAGGGAACACAGATAAGAAGAAATAAGCATATACAGAAAAGAAAAGGACCTGAAAGATGCTGTTAAAAGCGACCAGTCCGGCCGTATATTCGTTGCTTCCTCCTGCAAGTTCGCTCCAAACCAGTACCATGGCGATACATCGTGCAAGACCTATCATAATCAATCCGTACATATATTCGGGGTAATTATGCAGGAAGATGATTGAGAGAACGAACATCAGTATCGGCCCTACCAACCAATTCAACAGAAGTGATACGGTCAGGATTTTCTTATCTTTGAATACGTTGCCTAATTCTTCATATTTCACCTTTGCCAAAGGTGGATACATCATCAGGATAAGCCCTATTGCCAAGGGTATATTCGTCGTTCCGACTTCAAAATGACTCCAAAAGTCTACGATGCCGGGATATAGGTAACCCAATCCTACACCGATAAACATTGCTAAGAAAATCCATACCGTCAAATAACGGTCTAAAAAAGCAAGTTGTTTCATAATCACTCTCTTTTTATTTTGCTCTCCATGCGATTAACGCGGTATTACTGTCTGATAATTTCTTTACTCTGTCGATCCATGGCAACTCACTTTGTGCTTTGGCCTTTAAAAATGGGTTTTGGGTATCAACCAGAGATAAACAGGAGTTTATCACCCACCATTTGTTCTTGATGCCTGCCCGTTGTAAATCTTGCAATAAACGTTCCGCCTCAAAAACAGGGGTTGTTTCCGGAAGTGTTACGATGACAACCTCCGTTTCTTTGGGATTGCGCAGACGTGGCAACAGGTTTGCCACTGCTCCCTTGATTTCTCCCTGCGTCCGTTCTACCTCCTTGTGATAACTTTGCGTTGCATCCAACAATAACAAAGTATGTCCGGTTGGTGCTGTGTCTATTACTACAATTTCCGTATCAGCCTTTTCCACTATATCGGCAAATGCCTTGAATACAGCTATTTCCTGTGTGCAAGGGGAACGCAGATCTTCCTCAATATATTCCATATCTTCGGCCGTCATTTGGTTTTCCCTGGCTTTTGCCCTTACCTCGTTTTTATAAGCCTCCAGAACCTCCGCTTCGTCAATTTTACTAACGTCGATCCCTGCTTTTATTACAAGTTCATAATTCAAATGATTGGCCGGGTCTGTTGTTGTCAAATGCACTTTTGCGCCAAGTTCTTTTAGCTTTAGGGCGATATTGGTTGCAACAGTCGTTTTTCCTACGCCCCCTTTTCCCATTGTAAAAATAACCCGTTTGCCGGAAGAAAAAAGGTCATTTACCAAATCATCCAGATTCTTTTCACCCTGCAAAGGCTTGTAATCACCTCCCGAAATAAGGTTATCGCTCGATAACATTTTCCGGATATTTTCTATAGTTGATAAATTGTAGGAACGTAACGGAACGCTATATGCCGGATAATCTTTCAACTCCTCCGGAATGTTCTGTAAAGCCGAAGTTTGTTTTTCGCTTAATAACTTGGAAACTTTGTCGTTATCATCGGCTTGTTGTAACACTCCGTTTATGACAAGTACCTGGTTTTTTATGCCAAGCAAATTCAACTCGTGAGAAGAGCGTGCAGCCTCCTTTAATGGAGCAAGATCCGGGCGGGCAACTAGTATCAGGCTGGTTGCTTTTTCATCGGACAAGGTATTTACAGCCTGTTTATAAATGCCTTTTTTTTCTTCCAGTCCCGACAGCTGGCCTAAGCAGGATGCGCCATGCGTACTTTCACTGATAAACGTACTCCAGGCGGACGGTAATTGCAACATTCTTAGGGTGTGTCCTGTTGGCGCTGTATCAAAAATGATATAATCGTATTCTTTTTCTTTGGTTTTATCGGTGATAAAATCCGAAAACTCATTGAACGCTGCAATCTCTACCGTGCAAGAGCCGGACAGTTGTTCTTCCATATTCCGGATCACACTTTCCGGCAATTTCCCACGATAAGGGGAGATTACGCTTTCCCGGTATTCTGCGGCTGCTTTTTCCGGATCAAGATTTACGACCGTCAGGCCGGGCACTTCGGAGATATTCGTACCATGCCCGTTCAGTTCCTGCCCAAACACATCTTGCAAATTAGATGCTGGATCTGTACTTATCAATAATATCTTTTTGCCAAGATCCGCAAGACCTACGGCCGTAGCGCAAGCGATAGAAGTTTTTCCTACACCGCCTTTACCTGTAAAAAACAAATACTTTGTTAGCTGTATGTCTGATAAATTAAAATTCTTCATAATCTCATTGGTTGATAATTGGAATAATGTCTAACTGAATGCCTGTCCACTCGCTCAACTGCTTATTGGTCGGATAACCTTTTGTTACCACGATTTCCCCCTCTACTATGGTGATTGGCAAGCCTTCCGCACCCTCTTTCATCAAATAATCATTAACCGTTTTATTGCTGACATAAAGCTGCGGCTCGTCCCGTAAATTATGACGCTCGACAACGATCCCCTGTCTTTTGAGGGTTTCCAGTACGGCTGCAATCCTCATAAGGTCAGGATTGATATTCGGGCCACACAATCCGGTAGGGCAACACATCGCCGGATCAAAAATCTCGATTCTTTTCATATTCTGTTTTTATTTAATTTATAAGTAATTGATATATGCGTAATAAATGCCGACTGCGATAAACAAAACAGCTACCACTCTGTTAAACCATTTCTGAAATACCTGTATGCGGTTATAAAATTTACCTATCCCGGCAACGCTATACGCCAAGATCCAGGCTACCAGAATAACGGGCAGACCGGTAGCCACCGCATAGACAATAGGTAAGAGGTAGCCTCCCGGTTCTGCTGCCGACATCGGTATAAGCATCCCGAAGTAAAACAGTCCGCTGGTAGGGCAAAATGCCAGAGCAAAAAGCACTCCAAGCAAAAGGCTGCCTAAATTGCCTTTCAGTTTTTCTGCCTTTCCTGTTCCCGAAAATCCGAACTTAGGTAAATTCAAACGATCTCCGAAAAGCATGAATACTCCTACAAATATCAAGACCGGGGCGATCAGTATCTCACCATATTTACTTATACCTTTTTGCAAGGAAAACATGCTTGATCCCTCTTTCAATATAGAAATCAGGATGATCCCTAAAACCGTATAAGCCACAACACGCCCCAAGGTATAAAGCAATCCTCCTAAAAAAATCTTGTTCCGGTTGCCTATATCCTTACTGATAAAGCCTATCGCAGTTATATTGGTAGCTAAAGGGCAAGGACTTATGGCTGTAAGCAAACCGAGCAGGAAAGCGGTTATTACCGGGATATTACTATTATCCAGAAGATTTTGAAGAAAATCCATATAATAGTTATTTTAGCAGTTCATTTATTTTGTTCTTTATACCTTCTTTGAATATGTCCGGTGACCCCTTTGCGTTGGCAAAAGAAAATTCAGTCATGTTATTAACAGTTTCTTTTCCTCCCTTCCAGCCGTTTATATACAAAGACGACCATGTTACCTCATATTTATCCGTAATCGCTTCATTTTGCGGATCTGAAATATCTATAACCTTATACACAACTGCCCCTTTATCGATTTGATTTTTGAAAGTGGCTTCCAACACTTCATTCGTCAGTTGCTCAATTGTACGGCAGGTAACACACCGTTGTTTTCCATGAAAGTAGATTACTTCTACACGATCTCCTTGTGCGGAAACCTCTTGTTTATTTTCTGTTTTTGGCTTCCCGCTACAAGAAAACAGGAGTAAGCTGATAGCAATCAAAAATAAATGTTTCATAGGTACAGTGTTTCTAAGTTATTGTTTCAATAGTTCTTTTACTTCGGCTAAGGATAATTTTCTTCCGGCGGAAACGATCTTTTCGTCAATCACTAATGCCGGCAAACTAAGGATATTATACTCCATAATCTTTAAAATATCTTCCTCTTTAACTAACGTAGCATCTAAATTTAGATCTCTTACAGCCTGTTCTACTGTTACGTACAGAGCTTTACAATTTGCGCAGCCTGTACCCAAAACTTTAATTTCCATATTTTCTATTTTATATATTAAACGTAATTCGCAAAACAACGAACAATAAGTCTAAAAAAAGGGCTGCTATTCACAGCAAGCACCTTTTTTAGAAGCGCAATCGCAAAAGAATTGGGCGAACAACTGTCTGGCTATTTCCCAGTTTTCACGGTTTATGCAATATTTCACTTTGGGCGTTTCTATTTCACCCTGTATCAGTCCAGCGTCTTTTAATTCTTTTAGATGCTGGGAAACGGTTGCTTTAGCGATTGGCAACTCATCGTGGATGTCCCCAAAATAACAGCTTTCTTGCCTTGCAAGAAAATTAAGTATTGCTATTCTGGTGGGATGCCCCAACGCTTTAGCAAAACGAGCAATCTGTTCCTGCTGTTCCATACATTAGTTTCTCTTTTATTTAATGTTCGCAAATATACGAACAATGCTATAAAAAGCAAATCCTATATTCGTGTTTTAACGAACATTCACTGCTTAAATGGTAGAAAGATGATGGTAGCTTGGTTATAAGTTTATCTATAATGCTTTTATTGTCACTACTAATATAGGTGTTATTATACTGTTTCCCATGCATTAATACCTGATTTTCGAACTATTAATATATGATTTTTAGGGAGTTAATACTTGATGCTATAGCTGTTAATACTTTTGGTAATAGTAGATAATGTACTGTATGTCAGAAGATAATGGTCCTGTCTTGGTGTGAGGCATGGTGAGAGTAAAAGTTACTCTCATCTTACTATCATACTTACTCTCATACCTGTAACTCCGATGAATAAAGGCTTTTCAAACGATTGATGAGAGTATGAGAGTAAAATTGCTTATTTATTTTTATTAGTGACGGATTTCAGTAATCAGAAATAAGAAACAGGATTATATTTTATCAAATTCATTTTAATACAGAACTTCCTATATTTATTTCCATATTTCTGCTACCTTTCAAAAAAAACATATATCTTTGTCATACGCTTTCAGCCCATCAGCGTGATGAAACAGGCAGGAAGCGGTTTTTATTTCCTATATGGAGTAAAAGCGTATTATCTCTCACTTTCAGAAATAGCTAATTCAAACAGAGGGAGATGATACGGTAGATACTCCACGTGAACGGATGTATATCAACATATTCGTAAAAGATGTGTTATATATAAACGATTGACGTGGGTGTCTGCTGTTATCATTGTTCTCTGGTCGGTTTAGCTAGCCTTGAAAGTGGATAATGGTACAGCAGCATCTGCGTCTTTCTTGTATTCGGCCGGTTATCAATTACCCCACAATTTAACCTAGCCAATCTCCATCCGGCGGACTGCAAAAAGAGTGGATGCTCGTTGTGCTAATATACATGAATAAAACATTATTCATCCCTTATTGTATCACACATAAAAGAACAAACGCTATGGCACAATGGATTAGTATAGAAGAAGCGGCTGCAAAGTACGGATTCGAGACAGAATATATTTGGGTCTTGATAGAGATAAGAGAAATTACCGTGGACTACCAAAGAGCTGACATCGACATCATCGACGATGAAAGTATTCAGGATTTTATCAACCGGAATAAAAAGGGGATTACATTGATGTATATCGAAAAGTTGGAACGATATTGCATGGATAAATCTCAAGTTTGTTCAATATACGCATCACTTTTAGGCAAACAAGATAAGGAAATCACCATATATAAAGGAGCTAAATTTTTGTATGATGCACTGCAGAGCAAATGGTTGAAGCAATGTGACCGGGTGCGGCATTTAGAAAAAGAACTTGCATTGGAACAAACCACTTGCCGTGCGTGTTGGCTGAAAAGGTTATGTATGATAATCTGGAAGTAAATTTGATTAACTATCATTTTCCCAAGATTTATAGATGATAGATAGGATGAAAATTGAACTAATAAGAATTTCTTATTAGTCTGTGAGTGGTGGATGAAACTGATGCTCTATTGTAAGTTCAATCTTCAAAAGAGCAAATATAAAAGTACGGGCGTCGGATTAAGTGAACAACAGCGACTTTGAGCGAACAAAAAACCGATAAATTGTGTTTATTTATTCTAATTATATATCTTTGTCCCGAATTATAAACACGTAAATTTATGAAAAAGATTTTTGGTGCTTTAATGATTGCCGTATGTATCGGTATGGCAATGCCTGCCCAGGCGCAAATACACTTTGGTGTAAAAGGAGGTTTGAACTTGTCGAAGGCGAGTTTCTCTAATGTGAGCGAAAACTTTAAGAAGGATAATTTTACCGGTTTCTTTATTGGTCCGATGGCCGAGTTTAATATTCCAATCGTAGGGTTGGGAGTAGATGCTGCCTTGCTTTTTGCTCAAAGAGGTATAAAGGTTTCTGAAGGAAACGAGGATTATACTGTTAAGCAAAACGGTATTGATATTCCTGTAAACTTGAAATATACAATCGGTTTGGGAAGTCTGGCAGGTATTTACTTCGCTGCAGGTCCTGATTTTTATTTCGATTTTGCGGGAAATAAAACGATTGAAGGCGTAAAAACCGACAAGAAGAAAGCCGAAGTCGGCATTAACGTTGGCGCGGGTGTGAAATTGCTCAATCATTTGCAGGTTGGTGCCAATTATAACATCCCTTTGGGAGACACTGCCAAATTTGAAGGAATAGATGGTTCTTATAAGACTAAGACTTGGCAGGTATCTGTTGCCTATATTTTTTAAATAGTCTGTCATTTTACATCGTATATAAAAAAGAGTTTCCGGTGAACGGGAACTCTTTTTTTGTTCGGAGGCTGCCCTGTTGCAGCCTCGAAACTGTTTCTGCCCAATCCTGCCTTAAGAAGCGTTTTTCTTTTGAGTGTTCTCTCTTCCTTCTTTTTCATTCCCCATTTTTTTATTGTATTTTTGTACCTGCAATGAAAAAATATGTAGATGTCATATTACCGCTTCCGCTTCCGAAGAGTTTCACTTACTCTTTGCCGGACGAATGTGCGGAAGATGTGAAGATAGGCTGCCGTGTGGTAGTTCCTTTCGGGCGAAAGAAGTTTTATACGGCTATCGTCCTTAACGTTCATTATTGTGCTCCAACGGAGTACGAAGTGAAAGATATATCTGCATTGCTGGATGCTTCTCCCATTTTACTACCCGTTCAGTTCAAATTTTGGGAATGGATAGCCGATTACTATCTCTGTACACAGGGAGATGTTTATAAAGCGGCACTTCCTTCCGGCCTGAAGCTGGAGAGTGAAACGATTGTTGAATATAATCCCGATTTTGAGGCGGATGCGCCATTGCCGGAACGGGAACAACGCATTTTGGATTTACTTGCCGTAGATGCGCAGCAGTCTGTCACTAAACTGGAGAAAGATAGCGGCATAAAAAACATTCTTACTGCCATCAAGTCCCTGCTCGATAAAGAAGCTATTTTTGTAAAGGAAGAATTGAAACGTACTTATAAGCCTAAGACAGAGGCACGGGTGCGACTTGCGGGTACAGCAGATGAAAAGCAACTCCATATCTTGTTTGATATTCTGTCTCGTGCTCCGAAGCAACTGGCGTTGCTCATGAAGTATGTAGAGTATTCAGGTATTTTAGGAACCGGAACTCCGAAAGAAGTCTCCAAGAAAGAATTGTTGCAACGGGCTAATGTGGCTCCTTCGGTACTGAACGGACTGGTGGATAAGAAGATTTTCGAAATCTACTATCACGAAATCGGACGGTTGAATAAACAGGAGAAAGAAGTGGTCGAGCTGAACGCCTTGAACGAGTTTCAGCAACGGGCACATGATGAGATAGTTCAGTCTTTCCAGGAGAAAAACGTTTGTTTGCTTCATGGAGTAACGTCCAGTGGGAAGACGGAAGTGTATATCCATCTGATCGAAGAAACGATTCGTCAGGGAAAGCAAGTCTTATATTTGTTGCCGGAGATTGCCTTGACTACTCAAATTACAGAGCGTCTGCAACGGGTTTTCGGTGCTCGCCTGGGGATCTACCATTCTAAATTCCCCGATGCCGAACGGGTTGAAATCTGGCGGAAACAACTGGGAGAGAACGGGTACGATATTATCCTGGGTGTTCGCTCTTCCGTGTTTCTTCCTTTCCGGAATCTGGGACTGGTGATTGTGGACGAAGAGCACGAAAATACGTATAAGCAACAAGATCCTGCTCCCCGCTATCATGCCCGTAGCGCAGCGATTGTGCTGGCTGCCATGTACGGAGCTAAAACCCTGTTGGGAACGGCTACTCCTTCCATCGAGTCGTGGCAGAATGCAGGGGAGGGGAAATATGGTTTTGTACAACTAAAAGAACGATATAAAGAAATTCAATTGCCGGAGATTATTCCGGTGGATATAAAGGAATTGCATCGCAAAAAGAGGATGGTGGGACAATTCTCACCGCTCTTGATACAATACATGAAAGAGGCTTTGGAACAGGAAGAGCAAGTGATTCTCTTTCAGAACCGTCGCGGGTTTGCTCCGATGGTGGAGTGTCGTACCTGCGGTTGGGTGCCCAAGTGTAAGAATTGCGATGTAAGCCTTACCTATCATAAAGGAATCAATCAGCTAACCTGTCATTATTGCGGTTATACCTACCAACTGCCGAAATCCTGTCCTGCCTGCGAAGGTACGGAACTGGTGAACCGTGGCTTTGGTACGGAAAAGATTGAAGATGACATTAAAATCCTTTTTCCCGAAGCGGCAGTGGCACGAATGGACTTGGATACCACACGTACCCGCTCTGCTTATGAAAAGATTATTGCGGATTTCGAACAGGGAAAGACGGATATATTGATTGGTACGCAAATGGTTTCGAAAGGATTGGATTTCGATCATGTCAGTATTGTAGGTATACTGAATGCCGATACGATGCTGAATTATCCGGATTTCCGTTCCTATGAACGGGCTTTCCAGTTGATGGCGCAAGTAGCGGGACGTGCCGGACGTAAGAACAAACGGGGTAGGGTGGTGCTGCAAACCAAGAGCATCGAGCATCCTATCATTCATCAGGTCATTGCCAATGATTATGAAGACATGGTAGGCGGGCAGTTGGCGGAACGGCAGATGTTCCATTATCCTCCTTATTACCGGTTGGTATATGTTTATCTGAAAAATCATAATGAAGCGTTGCTGGATCAGATGGCGACAGTGATGGCGGATAAGCTGCGGGCGGTATTTGGCAATCGGGTGTTGGGGCCGGATAAACCTCCTGTTGCCCGTATCCAAACGTTGTTTATTAAAAAGATTGTCGTAAAGATTGAGCAGAACGCTCCGATGGGACGTGCCCGGGAGTTGCTGTTGCGCATCCAACGGGAGATGTTGGAAGATGAACGCTATAAATCTTTGATTGTCTACTATGATGTAGACCCTATGTGATTGAATATTTTTCCCCCTAATAAAAAACTTTAATCATTTAATTAACTAACCATGAAACGACTTACTATTTTTTCCCTGACTTGTCTCTTTAGTATGGGCGCAGTTTTTGCCCAGCAAGGAGTCACTCAATGTGGTGTTCCGACAGGACAACCGAAGTTCCCTCTACTGACTTATCAGGAATTGCCCGACCCTGCTGCACCGTCTGATAAAGAATGGGCGGCAGTGACAACAACACAAGTGTCTTGGGGTACAACAGACGTCCGGTACGCAAAACACGGGCTTCCCCGGTTGAAGAACCAGCAAACGGTTGCTTTGAAAGGCTGGCGTGGTGAACGTGTGAACGCGCAAGCGGTTGTATGGACAGGTGTAGAACTGAAAGACCTGAATTTCAGCTTTGGTGATTTCAAAGACAAGAAAGGAAACGTTCTTCCCCAAGATGCATTCACCGGCGGTTTTGTTCGTTATGTGATGACGGACGAATTGAACAAAGACGGCAGAGGTGCCTGCGGACATCGGAAAGCGGTGGATTATGATTCATTATTGGTGGCCGACCCTATTGATACCAGTCTGAAAGCGATGGCTTTGCCTGCCCGCACAGTTCAACCTGTCTGGGTGCAGTGTTGGATTCCTCAATCGGCTGTTCCCGGAACGTATAAAGGAGAGTTGCTAATCAACGACGGCTCTCGTCTGTTGCAACGCCTGAATCTGGAAATTACGGTTTCTTCCCGTGAACTTCCGGCGCCTTCGGAGTGGGCTTACCACTTGGATTTGTGGCAAAGTCCCTATGCAGTGGCACGTTACTATCAGGTTCCTCTATGGAGTCAGGAGCATTTAGACGCCATGCGTCCTTTGATGAAAATGCTGGCAGATGCCGGACAAAAGATTATTACAGCTACTTTGATGCACAAACCCTGGAACGGTCAGACGGAAGATTATTTTGATACAATGGTTACCTGGATGAAACGGGCGGACGGCACATGGTCTTTCGACTATACCATTTTCGACCGTTGGGTAGAATTTATGATGAGTGTGGGCATTGACAAACAGATCAACTGTTATTCAATGGTTCCCTGGGAGTTGTCATTCCAGTATTACGACCAGGCAACCAACTCTCTGAAATTTGTGAAAACAGCACCGGGCGAGGAGGCTTACGAAGAAATGTGGGTAGCAATGCTTTCGTCTTTCTCCAAGCACCTGAAAGAAAAAGGATGGTTCGATATCTGCGCTATTGCAATGGATGAACGTCCGATGGAAGTGATGCAGAAGACCTTGAAGGTGATTCGTAAAGCAGATCCGGATTTCAAAGTTTCGTTGGCAGGAAATTACCATGCGGAGATTGAGCCTGATTTGTATGATTACTGTATCGTAATCGGACAGAACTTCCCCGAAGAAGTACGTCTCCGCCGTGTGGCAGAGAACAAACGTACCAACTATTACACCTGCTGTACGGAAGCTCACCCCAATACATTTACTTTCTCCGATCCTGCAGAAGCTGTCTGGATAAGTTATTATTCTTCTAAGAAACACCTGGACGGTTATTTGCGTTGGGCATACAACAGCTGGCCATTGGAACCGCTGCTCGATTCCCGTTTCCGCAGTTGGGCAGGTGGAGATACGTATCTTGTATATCCGGGTGCCCGTAGCTGTATCCGTTTCGAACGCTTGATTGAAGGAATTCAGGCGCACGAGAAGATAAATATCCTCCGTCAGGAATTAGAGAAAAAGGGAAATAAAGCCGGATTAAAGAAAATAGAGAAAATGCTTGCTCCGTTCAACTTGGGTAGTATGCCGGAAACCCCGGCAGCAGTAACCGTGAACCGGGCAAATCAAATACTGAACTCATTGTAAATGATTGTTCGTTAAATGAGAATTTAGCGGTTAAATGGGAATTTAGCAGTTAGGCTGAAAGCCTTACAATTATATATTTATTGGGGTGCCCTGAAAGGGCTTAATTACATAGCGTAGGGCAACGCCCTACGAAAAAGACACACCAGCCACAAGCCCTGAAAGGGCGGAACTGTATACAATTATGCCCTTTCAGGGCGCAAATTCAGATTGTCGTTTTTACGTAGGGCGTTGCCCTACGCTATAGAATTAAGCCCTTTCAGGGCACTCCGCAAAATTATCATTTATCGTTCGAAGAACAATTCTTGTCCGCGATAAGTCTCGTCTATTTCTCCGTTGTTATATAACAGATGTCCGTTTACAAATGTTTTCTCTACTTTCCAGTCGAATGTGTGTCCCTCTAATGGACTCCATTTACATTTGCTTAGAATACAATCAGTTGTTACAGTCCATTCGCTTCCGGGGCGGACTAATACCAGGTCAGCCTGATAGCCTTTGCGGATGAATCCCCTGTTTGGTATCTCATACATCTGTGCAGGAGCATGAGCCATTTTTTCTACTACTTTTTCGATAGTAAACACTCCTTTATCTGCCAACTCCAACATGCTGACCAGCGAGAACTGAATCATCGGCATCCCGGACATTGCCTTTAATGCACCTCCTTCTTTTTCACTAAGCAAGTGTGGGGCATGATCGGTTGCGATGGCATCAATCAGACCGCTATTGACAGCCTCTTGCAAAGCTTTCCGGTCTTGTGCAGTCTTGATGGCAGGGTTACATTTAATGCGGGCACCCAATGTCTGATAATCTTCTTCCGTAAAGAGTAGATGGGAAACGCAGGCTTCTGCTGTAATTCTTTTTTGTGCCAGAGGAACGTTGGAAAACAGACTCAACTCTTTAGCGGTGGAAATATGCATGATGTGCAGGCGGGCATTTGTTTCCCGTGCCAGTTGCACAGCCAGCTCGGACGAACGATAGCAAGCCTCTTCCGAACGGAGAAGCGGATGAAGAGCCAGAGGTACATCGTCTCCGTATTCTTTCTTATATTTATCCGTATTTTCTTTGATAATTCCCTGGTCTTCGCAATGGACGGCGATGAGCAGATCGGTTCCGCCGAATATATTACGCAAGCTGGCCATCCGGTCTACCAGCATATTGCCGGTGCTTGAACCCATAAATAACTTCACGCCACAAACCCGGTGTTTATCCAGTTGCGCAAACTGGGTATAGTTATTATTCGTTGCTCCGAAATAGCAGGAATAGTTGACTGCTGATTTCTCACCTAGTAGGGTGAATTTCTCTTCCAAAGCCTCCAGCGTCGTAGTCTGCGGGTTTGTATTGGGCATATCCATGATGGAAGTGACACCTCCTGCTGCAGCGGCATGGCTTTCTGTGGTAATATCAGCTTTATGAGTCAGGCCGGGATCGCGGAAATGAACATGTTCGTCGATGGCACCCGGTAGGAGATAACACCCGCTTGCGTCAATGACTTCGTCACAAGGGGCAGTTGCTTTTTCTTCACCCACCAATATTTCGGCTATCTTTTCATTTTCAATGACTACTGAACCCAGTACTTTTCTTCCTTCGTTAACAATAACGGCGTTTTGAATCAGTGTACGTTTCATGACTTTTGCGGGAATTTATGGAACCAACTATTTACTTTTAATTTAATCACACCAAATATGGCCTCTCCAAAGATGCTGCTATTCATCTTGGAAGTCCCTAGTTCACGATTAATGAAAATCACGGGAACCTCGATGATTTTAAAACCACATTTGTAAGCGGTGAATTTCATTTCAATCTGAAAAGCATATCCCTTAAAACGGATATGATCCAAATCGATCATTTCCAGTACCTGACGGCGGTAGCAGACAAATCCGGCAGTTGTGTCTTGTACGGGTATTCCTGTGATGAACCGCACATATTTGGAAGCAAAGTATGACATCAATACTCGTCCCATCGGCCAGTTCACTACATTCACTCCGCTGATGTAGCGGGAGCCGATGGATACATCTCCACCCTGTTCCGAACAAGCCTGATACAAACGGGGTAAATCGTTCGGATTATGACTGAAGTCGGCATCCATTTCAAAGATATACTCGTATGCGTGTTCCAGTGCCCATTTAAATCCGGTAATATAGGCAGTGCCCAATCCCAGTTTCTCTTTACGCTCAATCATAAAAAGCCGTTCGGGAAATTCTTGTTGCAAGGTTTTTACAATGGTTGCCGTTCCGTCCGGAGAGCCGTCTTCTATTACCAGAATATGGAATACTTTGGGAAGGCCGAATACGGCACGGATGATATTTTCTATGTTCTCCCGTTCATTATAGGTGGGGATAATTACAATGCTATCCGATGTCTGCATATAGATACTATAAAATTTAAAACAAAAGTAGTTCTTTTCCTTTAGTTATAGCCGAACTAAGGAAAATTTAACGTGAAGAGCAGAATGCAATCTTTTGTTTCTTGGTGTGAAACGGTTTGTTCCTCGGTGTGAAACAAGTTGTTTCTCGGTGTGGAACACTTTGTTTCTCGGTGAGAAACTTTGGGGGGATGAAAACTTTCCCACACTTATGTCTGTCCTGCGATTCTTTTTTGTAATTTTGCGGGGAAATTTTATAGGTATGACAATAACTGAATTGCAACAACAATATGCTGCCCATCCCAATATGGCAGTGATGAAGCGCTTGTTGAAGGACACTTCTGTTCAGACTGTTTTTTGCGGAGGACTGTGTGCATCTGCTGCTTCTCTTTTTTCTTCTGTATTGGTACAAGAGGGTGGTTGTCCGTTTGTCTTTATTTTAGGTGATCTTGAAGAAGCCGGATATTTTTATCATGACTTGACGCAGATATTGGGGACGGAAAAGGTGTTATTCTTTCCATCTTCATTCCGTCGCTCTATTAAATATGGGCAAAAAGACGCAGCCAATGAGATTCTGCGCACGGAAGTACTTAGCCGCTTGCAAAAAGGGGAGGAGGGACTGTGTATCGTTACGTACCCGGATGCATTGGCAGAGAAAGTAGTGTCGCGAAAGGAATTGAGCGATAAAACTCTGAAACTGAATGTAGGGGAGAAAGTGGATACCACGTTTATCACTGATGTGTTGCATAGTTATGGCTTCGAATACGTAGATTATGTATATGAACCGGGGCAATACGCTGTTCGCGGTAGCATTATCGACGTTTTCTCTTTTGCTTCGGAATATCCTTATCGTATTGATTTCTTTGGTGATGAAGTAGAAAGTATCCGTACCTTTGAAGTAGAGTCCCAATTATCCCGCGAGAAGAAAAGTGGAGTGTCCATTGTTCCCGATTTAGCAGTGACAGGAGACGTGACAACTTCCTTTCTGGATTTTATCCCGAAAGATACTACTCTGGCAATGCGCGATTTTCTTTGGTTGCGTGAACGAATCCAGGTGGTGCATGATGAAGCGTTGACTCCCCAGGCAATAGCTGTCCAGGAAGCCGCAGAGAATGGAGGCATTACATTGGAGGGAAAATTGATAGACGGCAGTGAATTTACTGTACGGGCACTCGATTTCCGCCGATTGGAATTTGGTAACAAACCAACCGGAACGCCGAATGCCAGTGTTACTTTCAATACATCTGCCCAACCCATCTTTCATAAGAATTTCGATTTGGTAGCTTCTTCTTTCAAAGATTATTTGGAAAAAGGTTATTCGCTATATATCTGTAGTGACAGTATGAAGCAGACAGATCGTATCAAGGCTATTTTTGAAGATCGGGGCGATCAGATTAATTTTACTCCCATAGAGCGTACCATACATGAAGGATTTGTAGATAACACACTACGGCTCTGTATCTTCACCGACCATCAGTTGTTTGACCGTTTCCATAAATATAACCTGAAAAGTGATAAAGCCCGTTCGGGAAAAGTAGCACTGTCCTTAAAAGAACTGAATCAGTTTACTCCGGGAGATTATGTGGTGCATACCGATCATGGTATCGGACGTTTTTCCGGTTTGGTGCGTATACCGAATGGTGATACTACGCAGGAAGTTTTGAAACTGGTGTTTCAGAATGAAGATGTAGTGTTCGTTTCCATTCATTCTCTGCATAAAGTTTCCAAATACAAAGGTAAGGAGGGAGAGGCTCCCCGGCTTAACAAATTAGGTACAGGGGCATGGGAGAAACTGAAAGAACGTACAAAGAGCAAAATCAAGGATATAGCCCGCGATTTGATAAAATTGTATTCGCAGCGTCGTCAGGAAAAAGGGTTTTCTTATAGTCCCGATAGTTTCTTGCAACGTGAGTTGGAAGCATCCTTTATTTATGAAGATACCCCGGATCAGAGTAAGGCGACGATTGATGTCAAAGCGGATATGGAAAGTGACCGCCCGATGGACCGTCTGGTCTGTGGAGATGTAGGATTTGGAAAAACAGAAGTTGCGATTCGTGCCGCTTTCAAAGCCGTTGCCGATAATAAACAAGTGGCCGTTCTGGTTCCGACAACGGTGCTTGCTTACCAGCATTTCCAAACATTCCGCGAACGTCTGAAAGGACTGCCATGCCGGGTGGAATATTTAAGCCGCGCACGTACTGCCGCACAAACCAAAGCTGTATTGAAAGGACTGAAGGATGGAGATGTCGGTATTCTGATAGGTACCCACCGTATCTTAGGCAAGGATGTTCAGTTTAAAGACTTGGGACTGCTGATTGTCGACGAAGAACAGAAATTCGGAGTTTCCGTAAAAGAAAAGCTGCGTCAGTTGAAAGTGAATGTAGATACACTGACAATGACTGCTACTCCGATTCCCCGTACCCTTCAATTTTCGTTGATGGGCGCGCGTGATTTGAGCGTGATTTCCACTCCACCGCCTAACCGCTATCCGATTCAGACCGAAGTGCATACTTTTAATGAAGAAGTGATAACGGATGCCATCAATTTTGAGATGAGCCGCAACGGGCAGGTCTTTTTCGTCAATAACCGGATTGCGAACTTGCCGGAACTGAAAGCAATGATCGAGCGCCATATTCCGGATTGCCGTGTAGCAATCGGACACGGGCAGATGGAACCGACAGAACTGGAGAAAATTATTCTGGATTTTGTCAACTATGACTATGATGTGCTCTTGGCAACCACAATCATCGAAAGTGGTATCGATATTCCGAATGCAAATACCATCATTATCAATCAGGCGCAAAACTTTGGTTTAAGTGATCTCCACCAGATGCGTGGACGGGTAGGGCGTAGTAACAAGAAAGCATTCTGTTATCTGCTGGCTCCTCCGTTGGGCAGTCTGACAGCTGAAGGAAGACGACGTCTTCAAGCGATTGAAAACTTTAGTGATTTGGGAAGTGGTATTCATATTGCCATGCAGGATTTGGACATTCGTGGAGCCGGAAATTTGCTCGGAGCCGAGCAAAGTGGCTTTGTCGCTGATTTGGGATATGAAACATATCAGAAGATACTGACTGAAGCTGTCCATGAGTTGAAAACAGATGAATTTGCAGAACTGTATGCTGATGAAATAAAAGGTGAAGGACAAATTAGTGGAGAAGAATTTGTAGAGGAGTGTCAGGTAGAAAGTGACCTCGAACTTTTATTGCCGGCCAACTACGTAACCGGCAGCAGCGAACGTATGTTGCTCTATCGTGAACTGGATGGACTGACATTGGACAAGGATGTGGAGGCTTTCCGCTCCCGTTTGGAAGACCGCTTCGGTCCGGTTCCCCGGGAAACGGAAGAATTACTCCGCATTGTTCCTTTACGTCGTTTGTCAGCGCGTTTGGGAGCAGAGAAGATTTTCCTGAAAGGCGGACGAATGACCTTGTTCTTTGTTTCCAATCCGGATAGTCCGTTCTATCAAAGTAAGGCTTTCGGTAAAGTGATAGACTATATGATGAAGTATACTCGGCGCTGTGATCTGCGTGAGCAGAATGGCAGACGGAGTATGTTGATTAAAAATGTAACTAATGTGGAGACGGCAGTCAGTGTGTTGCAGGAGATTGTGGCGTTGCCTGTGAAAGAAGAATAAATAAGCTTTTCGGGGAAGATAAGCGAGGAATTGTTTGTTTTATACCAAGGGGATCTTTATCTTTGTAGATATAACTTAATAACTGATATGGCTAAGAAATCATATAAACCTCAAAATAATGAATTGCCACAGGTCAATGAACCAGTGGCTGCTTATCATGTAACTACTCCTAATGCAAATCTTTATGTTCCTACAGAATATGAACAGGAAATTATAATGCATTCTGAAAAAGATTATGAGGAGGGTAGATTGCATACTCAAGAGGATGTGGATAAGCTGGTGGAACAATGGCTAAGTTAAAAATAGTCTGGACAGAAACAGCGACTATTGTTTTTCAGCAAATTCTGACTTTCTATAATGTGAGAAATGGAAATACCGAATATAGCCGTTCCATTTATACAATGGTGAGAGACGTATTGCAATTAGTCGCTAAATATCCTTATATGTATAAAGCTACTTCTGTTCCTAATATACGTGTTTTTCATTGTGATTATTTCAAAGTCTATTATCGGGTACTTGAAAAGCAGATTCTTGTGGAAGCTGTTTTTGATACTCGCCAAGATCCTGATAAGGCTCCTTTTTAGAGGTGGTTTTGTAAGTGATGGAATGGAGCGAATTATCTTTTTCCGTATAATTTGTCTATCAAATCAGAACGTCCGATACGTCTTAACTCATTGATGATATTTCTCCTTTCTTCCGGCTTATACCAGAAGAAGAACTGCCGCTGGGCGAGTTTTTCCCGTTGGGTTTTAGCACTGAATATCGGTTCTAACGTGTATGGATGAAATCCGGTATACCAGGCTTCGGTGGCTACTGTCATCGGAGTGGGAGTGAAGTCCTGCACTTGTTCCAGGTGGAAGTCCAGACGTTTAGTGATAACGGCAAGTTCCGCCATATCTTCTTCTTTGCATCCGGGATGCGAGGAAATGAAATACGGAATCAGTTGTTGACGTAGATTCTCTTCCCGGTTGATACGGTCGAATATCCTTTTGAATGTTTCAAATTGCTCGAAAGAAGGTTTGCGCATCACAGATAATACCCGGTCACTGGTATGCTCCGGAGCTACTTTCAGCCGACCACTTACGTGATTGACAATCAATTCACGGGTATACTCGGCAGTACTGCGGTTGATCGCTTCATCTTTACTTTGATGAAGTAACAGGTCATAGCGTACTCCGCTACCGATAAACGATTTTTTTATTCCGGGCAAGGCATCTACTGCACGGTAAATATCCAGTAAGGGGCGATGGTCGGTATTTAGATTCGGGCAAACTTTCGGATGGATACATGACGGTCGTTTGCACTTCTTGCAAATAGCTTCGTCTTTTCCTTTCATCTGATACATGTTAGCGGAAGGACCACCCAAATCGCTTAAATATCCTTTGAAATCGGGTAACTGGATGACCTCTTTCACCTCTTTCAGTATGGACTCTTTGCTACGGCTGACGATAAACTTTCCCTGATGAGCGGAAATGGTGCAGAAGGCACAACCGCCGAAACATCCCCGGTGAATGTTGATGGAAAACTTAATCATGTCATAAGCCGGAATCCGTTTCCCTTTATATTTAGGATGAGGTAGCCGGGTATATGGCAAATCAAACGAACGATCGAGATCTTCCTGGCTCATCGGAGGATATGGAGGATTGACTACTACTATCTTGTTTCCGACGGCTTGCGTGATTCGGGAAGCCGAATATTTGTTGGATTCTTCTTCGATATGTCGGAAATTACTAGCCTGTTTCTTTTTATCTGCCAGACATTCTTCGTGCGAATAAAGTGGAAGGTCATCTTCGGCAGAGGTCCATTCTGTTGCACGACAAAGATAGGCTGTTTGAGGAACTGATCCGATGATTGTTCTGAATTTACTGCTTGTCAGTACTGGCTCTTCAGCAGTAAGCAGACTTTTCATATTCTTCACCAGGTCTGGAAGTGGTTTTTCTCCCATTCCGTAAATGAGCAGGTCGGCACCGCTGTCGCATAAAATGCTCTTTTGCACTTTGTCTTGCCAATAATCGTAATGACTTAACCGTCTTAAACTGGCTTCGATTCCTCCGATAACTACGGGAACATCCGGATAAAGTTTCTTTAGTATCTGGCTATAAACCGTGGAAGGATATTCCGGACGCATATCCGGACGACCGTCCGGGGTATACGCATCTTCACTGCGCAATCGTTTGTTGGCTGTGTATTTATTTACCATTGAGTCCATACATCCACCGGAGATGCCGAAGAATAGCCGTGGACGTCCCAACTTCTTGAAGTCACGCAGGTCATCACGCCAGTTGGGCTGGGGCACAATGGCTATTTTCAAACCTTCCGCTTCAAGAATCCGTCCAATAACGGCAGCACCAAAAGAAGGGTGATCCACATAGGCATCAGCACTGAATAGAATGACATCCAATTCATTCCATCCGCGAAGTTCTACTTCTTTCTTGGTAGTAGGTAACCAGTCAGTCAATCGATATTCTTTCATGCTGCAAAGATACGGATAATAAAAAAACATCCCAATGATTTTTTTATTCATTGAGATGTTTAACTTCGATTATCAGGATGTTTTGCTTCAATCATTGAGATGTTTTTTATAACTTCCCATTGATTGTGAACTGTAATGTCATTTGTTCTCCATCATAGATTTCACGAAAACCGATACCTTGCTCGGACAGATATTCCTTTAGATCCTGAAACGCATCAGCGTGGTTCATGATAATCTCTATCGTTTCTCCCGGAGAGGCAGTGCACATTGCTCTTATTGCAGGAATCAGCGGACTGTATGCTGTTATTCCGCAGGTATCTACCGTAATCATTATTCCTCCTCTTCTTCCGCTTCCGTGTTGGAAAGCCAGGTAAGATAGAGCTTAATGAGCTGTTGCAGACCGAATGCCTTCATATTATTGTGATAAATCACGTCGATACAAAGGTCCAGCAAGTCTTTACTGTCTTCTTCCTGACTGGCGATAAGGGAGCGGATATTAAGTTTCAACTTATCCAGAACTGCTTCATCTACAATACCGGTACTGTCGATAAGATGACGGAACAGAGCATATTTCTCAATCGTTCTCAAGTTTTCATTAGATACTTCTATGCTGCGTGTACCGCTAGGATTTGCTTGTATAGTATACATTGTTTTTTAGTTTTAAAGGTTATTATAGTAGCAAAGATAGAATTTAAAATGAGAAACGGATTAAAAAAAAGGATATTTTTTATTTTTGAGTAAAGAATCCCAAGATGCCTGCCATGATGGTTGCCCGATCCGCTTCCGACTGAATGCTTTCGAAAGGAAAGCCCAATACAAAAGTGCGGTAGTTCCCTTTGTAAGCGATACCTGCGCTCTGATTGCCGGGTGCATACGTAAATACAGGGAAAGCAGTATCTACGGGAACGATGCAATCTGCTGCAGGAACCGCATAACTGTTCTCATTGGGCAGACGCGGGATCGTGATTGTGCGCCCCAATCCTTTAATCTGATTCGAACTCTTATCCGTCAGGCTACTTTGATAACCATATTTCAGTATTTTCTCTGTAAACTCCCGGTTGCCTTGTGTGCCGCTCATATCGCTTCCTACATAAGCACCGCTGACAAACAGATTACCTCCCGACTGACAATAACTGGTCATAATTCGTTGCATAGCCGAGGAGAATGTCTTGTAGTACGCTTTATTTGCGGGGTCTTCTTTTTCCAGTCCCAGGATATAATCTACCACCGGATAATCTTCTAACGTAACCAATCCGTTTTCTACCGCTTCGTCACTGCATGACACAAAACTATATTTGCCGGCTGCCTGAATCGCTTTTCCATGAATGAAAGGATAATCGAATGTGTTCCCCGCTATTTTCATTCCTTCTAACTCGTTTCCGCTATGTCCCAGACTGCCTTTTCCTTCTTTTCCGGCTTGTGTACGGTCGAAGCCTGTTTGTGCTCCGCAAAACGAAATGTTTGATATATACGGGACTCCGGGATCTTGTGATAAATCGAATCCTGCTCTATCAGAAGTATTAACGACCGCCGGACCGCTGATTCTGTCAAAGCCATTGATGATAATTACCTTTTCCTGTTCGCGTTTGGCTTTATAAGCGGAAAGGATTTCGGAGGGAAAACTTTCCCCGCCGCGGTTTACGGCAGTCACTTTGAATGAATAAACGAGCCCCGGTTCTATTTTAACAGTGTGGGACGTTTTGCTGACTAAGGTTCCATTGTCAAAGCCTCCATAACCGATGCGTGTATATACGATGTATTCCCGTGGGCGTGCAGTCGGTTCTTGCGGATCATCTTCACCTTTCCATGAAAGTTCCAGCGTATTCTTTTTCTTTCCGAATTGAATGGCGAAATTGCTGACTGGCAGGGGCTGAACTATATATTCTTTATCATGCTGGCTGGTAATGAACTGCAAAATACCTTTGTAAATGGCTCGTCCCACTGTAAACTTGAAGTTCGGATCATGCCCTAACTGCATATCTGCGAAGTTCTGATGGGAGAGCAGTTCGATAATCGTAGAAGGTGTAGCCGGGAGACGTGTTTCACTGTAATTCCGGTTCCACATACTGCGGCGTGTCCAAGGGATGCTGTAACTTGAATAAATATCTTTTTGAATCTGTGTGAGCAGAATATCGGCTAAATCACGTGATGCATACCGGTCTGTTCCTGTATTCAGCTTTCCATTATTGAAATCGGTGGTATAGATACCGAGCGATCCGATAAGCTCATCAGTCTTGCTGCATCCGGCATCACTGTGCAACGCCATAGTCATTTCCAAAGGTACGCCTAAACCCGATTGTTGCGGGTTGTAGACAGAACTGCCCGACAAATAGTTGATAGCGTTGGAACGTGTGTTGATGTCGTCTGTATAGTCGTTTTCACCTTTACGTCCTGCATATACTTCGTATGGCATTCCCGCCCATTGCGCAGAGTAGCGTGCTCCTTCCAAATAACGGGGTAGCCCGCTGGTTCTTCCTCCACGGGCAATGTTTCCCATTCCACCTCCAAAACGTACTGCATCGGCGCATACAACTCCATGTTCGCTACTTTCGTTGCTAAGTACCACCATGCCGTAGTCGTTGTTCCCTTTATCAAATTCAAACGTTCCGAGGTAAACCCATGTGCCTCCACCTATTTTCTGATTAACTTTAAATTCGGTTACTCCTCCGTTATGGAATACCAGATATTTGGCGTCGCTTACACTATTGGGGAGTGTCTGATAAGAAACATAAACGGCATACTTGCCTGTTGCCGGTAGAGTAGGTACCCATTCGGCAAATACCTGGTCTTTATTCTTCTTTTTCTTTCTTTCGGTTGGTATGAAACGGCAGGTTCCGTCGGTGAAAGGATTTTCGCCCTCTTTATAGATCGTTTTCTTTTGAGCAAATCCTCTTACCGGAGCATTTGTCCAATTAGCTTTTTTGCTACCCACTTCCAGATAAAGGGAAGCGTTGGGAGTGTCATTATCTACAATGATCTCATTCTTCTGCGTATCCCGTTCACGAGGGGTATAAACAATCGCTCCAGCATTTTCCAACATGGGAATCACGTAAGGAAGGACGAAAGATTGAGTGAACATATCTTCCGTGGTGCAGAACAATCGAGGGCGTTGCCATCCCCATTCGTTTTTATCATTTTTGAAGTAGTTGCCGTGGCTTTGCCAGATTGCGATATGACGGTCTTGCAGTCCGCGTGAAATTTCATTGGGGCGTGAAATGTTTTTCACCCAGGGAGCTCCTTTATAATCTATATTCAAAGATAACCGCTCCTTATCCTTTTTCTTATTCCGGTAGAAATTAGGAACCAAATCCTCAATAGGTTTTCCATCCGCATAAATGGTGAGCTGGTAATAATGAACAGGCCCCGGAAGCAGTTCTTTAACTTGATTATAAATGTTTTCTACAGTTTCCAGACGGAAAGGCTGATAGGCGAAACTCTCCGATGCATAGATTGCAATTGTCTTGCGATCATAATTTATATCGAAACTGTTCAGTTTAGGAATGCTGATTTTGGCTGTTGCGGTATATTTGTAGAAGTAATCCGTCAGCCGTTCTTTTACATTTCTTTCAATATCTTGAGCGAAAAGAAAATTAGCACTTACAGTAAGGCATAGAAGAAACACTATTATCTTTTTCATTATTCAATGCTTTTGTTCTCATTTTCACCACAGAGGAAAGGAGGACACGGAGGTTAAATTTATGAAGCGATATAAAAATGGTTGTTTATAATAACTCTGTGTCCTCCTTTCCTCTGTGGTGAATTATCCCCGCAAAAATAACAAAAAAAGAGCGAGAAGTATCGAAACTTCCCACTCTTCTTTCATTGTTTTATATTCTCTTAATTAAGAATATTATTCTTATAAAGGAACGTATTCTACAAATGCTTCCATTGCTTCGTAAGAAGCCAGTCCTAACTTATCATACAAAGTAGCTGTGCCACGGTTGCGGTCTTCGCTACGTTGCCAGAACAAACGTTCGTCATTACCCAGGAACGGAGCGCTTTCCATCTGCGACTGATGTTTCAGGATAGAGTTACGTTTTGCACGAAGTTCTTCCGGACTGATCGGCACTGCCATTTCAATATTTTCGATTTCCCATTCAGCCCACGCACCACGGTACATCCAGATACGGCAGTCTTTCAGCCATTTGGCACCTTCTTCTTTTTCAAGATCAACGGCTGCGAATACGGCGTCCGTACATACACGGTGTGTTCCGTGCGGGTCGGCCAAGTCACCTGCAACGAAAATTTGATGAGGTTTTACTTCACGAAGCAAGTTACGTACGATTTCCACGTCTGCTTCACTGATCGGGTTTTTCTGAATCTTACCTGTTTCATAGAACGGCAAGTCTAGGAAGTGGCATCGTTCTAATGGTATATTGTTATAAGTACAGGCCGTACGGGCTTCACCACGACGAATCAGACCTTTGATAGTCAGAATGTCACGACTGTCCATATCACCATCTTTCTTCTCTTTCAAGAAATTACGTATTTCTGCATATTTCTCATTGATAACCTGATCTGCGCTGTTATTGAAGAGTTGGTTGAATCCGTTGATGAAATGCATGAAACGAACTACTTCTTCGTCACCAACGGCGATATTACCGGAAGTTTCGTAAGCTACGTGTACTTCATGTTTTTGCTCTACCAAACGACGAAGCGTACCACCCATCGAAATAACGTCATCATCCGGATGCGGAGAGAAAATGATTACACGTTTCGGATACGGTTTTGCACGTTCCGGACGGTAGGTGTCATCAGCATTAGGTTTGCCACCCGGCCATCCGGTAATGGTGTGCTGTAAATCATTGAAGATTTTGATGTTTACATTGTACGCAGAACCGTAAAGTGCCAGAAGTTCACTCAAACCGTTTTCGTTATAGTCTTTATTTGTCAACTTCAGAATCGGTTTGCCGGTCAACTGACACAACCAAACGATGGCACTACGGATTAGTTTATCATTCCATTCGCAAGAAGTTACCAGCCACGGACGTTGGATACGTGTTAAGTTCATAGCTGCTGAAAGATCAAGAGCTACATGCGCGTTGTTGTGAGTTTGCAGATAAGAAGCCGGAATAGTGTCAGTGATCGCACCTTCTACACATTCTTTAATCATAGCTGCTTTGTTTTCCCCCCATGCAAGCAGATAAACCTTCTTTGCGCCAAGGATAGTGGATACACCCATTGTAATAGAACTGATCGGCGTATTATCCAGCGTTCCGAAAATCTTGGATGCTTCGTTGCGTGATGCATTATCCAACAAAATCAGACGAGTGGTAGAATTCAGTCGGGAACCCGGTTCGTTGAACGCGATGTTACCTACACGGCCAATGCCCAACAAGGCAATATCAATACCTCCGAAGCTTTCGATGCGTTGTTCGTACAGACGGCAATATTCGAAGATGGTATCTTTGGCAATGCTTCCGTCGGGAGTGAATATATTTTGTTTGTCAATATCGATGTGATCCAGCAACATACTCTTCAAAGCATTGAAGTTGCTGTTGATTGCATCGGGAGCCAACGGATAATATTCATACATATTAAATACGATCACATTGCGGAAGCTAAGACCTTCTTCCTTATGCATGCGGATGAGTTCGGTATATACGTGGCTGGGCGAATCACCTCCGGGGAGTGCCAATACGCAGAAGCGTCCTGCTTTTTGTTTTTCGCGGATGGTCTGTGCTATTTCGCGAGCAATATAGTTAGCACCTTCTTCTACGGATTCGTAGATGTCCGTAGGGATTTTTTCGAGTCTTGTCAAGACTGATTTTTCAAATGCATTCTCCGGTCTGTAGTATCTGGGGGAGACCCGGTGGAGACTGATTTGAGAACTAAGATTTGTTTTCATAAAGTTGTTAATTAAGTTATGTAAGATTAGCGTCCTTACGACTGTATTTTCACGACAAAGATACAAAAGAAGTCTATATAATTAACTACCGAATTCTAGGTATTGTTGCTACATGAATCTGTTTTTAACATTTGTTATTTGGCAAATGTTATAGATGGAATTCGTCTGCATCTTTCCATACCGGGAACTTCTCTCTGAATTGGTTGAGAGCAGTGAGATTTACACTGACAGTCGTTATTCCTTCCTTTTCATCTGGAATTGAGCCGATTTCTTCTCCGAAAGCGGAGTAGACTTTACTTCCTCCATTATATGAAAGTTGGTACCCGTCTGTACCTACTCTGTTGACACCGCATACATAGCATTGATTTTCTAAAGCGCGTGCCCGGAGTAGAGTATCCCAAACCAGACGGCGGGGGATAGGCCAGTTGGCTACATATATTAAAAGGTCGTACTCGTTGCCTACGTTTCGGCTCCATACAGGGAAACGAAGGTCATAGCAAACCAGCAGGCAGATATTCCATCCATGATAGGGGATGATGAGTCGTTTATCACCGGCCGAAAAGTGTTCAGCTTCCCGTCCCATACGAAACAGATGTCGTTTGTCATAATAGAACTCTTCTCCTTCCGGCGTCAGAAAGAACGCACGGTTATAAAACTGTTCGTTCTCTGTTGCTATATAGCTTCCGCAAATGGCTAGCTGGAATTTGGCGGCCCATTGTTTGAGTGTTGTAATGGTTTCCCCGGAATTTGGCTCTGCCAGTATTTTACTCTGCATACTGAATCCGGTAGAAAACATCTCCGGTAAAACAACAATCTCCGTTATTCCACGAAGACTTTGCAGCTTTTCGTGGAGCAAACGGAGATTTTCTTGTTTATTTTCCCAAACAATATCGGTTTGTATGATAGAAATACGGATAGACTCCATGATAACTAAGTATTATACTTAATACCTAATACTTAAATCATATTTCTCCAAGAGCAAAATTCTCCGGATGTTTTCCTTTGAAATCCTTGAAGTAAAGTTTGATTTCTCTCATGTCCTTATTAATATCTCCTGACGGAATGATAGCTTTCGTTGCCGAAATCGTTTTCTTGCTGTAATCAATACCAATCAGAACGATCGGAACTTGGGCTTTCAAGGCTATAAAATAAAAGCCTTTTTTCCAGTTTGGATTCGCTTTACGGGTTCCTTCGGGAGTGATAGCCAAATTAAACTTTTTATATTCGGCAAATTTATGAACCATTTGATCTACTAGCGAAGTTTTTCGACTGCGGTCGACGGGAATTCCGCCAACTGCTTTGAAAAAGATTCCAAGCGGAAAGAAAAACCATTCCTTTTTCATCATGAAACTTGTCTTACGGCCTATAGCACCATAAAATAGTTTTCCAATAAATAAATCAAGGTTTGTTGTGTGTGGAGCGGCACATATCACGCATTTATCATAATTAGGCACCGTAACGTTTGTCTTCCACCCTAACAGGCGGTAATAGATAAAGCTATAAATTGCTTTTTTCATTCTGTTGTTAGTTCAATTTCCCTATAGCTTCAATAATCTCGTTTACCTTTGCATTAAAATCAGCACGGAATTTCTTATAAAAACCTTTCACGTTGCCCGGTTCTGTGTGGCTGATGCGAGTGACAAACTCATCCTGCATCTTCAGTACCTCTGCCATCAGTTCATCTGCTTTCACCTTGTCGGTGCCAGGGATGAACATGCTGTTGATTAAACACTCGGTGAATAATTCTCCTGCGATATAGTTTACGTTCTTTTTGAGTTCTCTTCTACTTGCCATAATCTTTACATTTAATGGTGAATAATAAAAAATACTTGCGGTAAAGATAGGTACTTTCTTTGATTCTAGCGAATAATACGGGGAAAAACATTATTCAAGCCTGCATCTTCTTGCTGTATTTCTTTATTCAAATAACTTCGCAGGATTGATACTTAAGAATTGTTCGGCTTTCATGCCCCCTTCTCCGACTACGAAACTAGCATACGGTTGATACATTTTGCGTATTTCTTCTAGTCCTGCATTATACATTTCACTGTTGCTTTTTACTTCTATGGCTACAATCCGGTTTTTCTTTTTCAATATATAATCTACTTCCTTATCTTTTTCTCTCCAGTAAAATACTTCATAGTTACCAGTAAATGCGTTGGAAACAATATGTGCACCAATTGCAGATTCAAAAATACGTCCCCATTCTTTTCTGTTGAGAATAGCCTCCTTAAAAGTCAAATCATTATATACGGTTTTTAAAGCATTGTTGAATACCTGAAATTTAGGAGCGCTTGCTCTTTGGCGCGACTTGTCCATTGCAAACTTTTGTAAACCGGTCAGTAAGCCGCTATCTCCCAGTAAGTTTAAATATCCTGCTAGCGTTGTTGTATTTCCAGCGTCTTGTAATGCTCCTACCATTTTGGTCAGCGATACGATTTCACCGGAATAAGAAGTTCCCAGTTCAAAAGTTTGCCGTAATAATGCCGGTTTGCTAATTGGGGAATCGTATAAAATATCTTTATTGATAGTGGCATCTATGATTGCTCCATTGATATATTGTCCCCAGCGTTCTTCATCTTCTATCAAAAAAGCTGCTCCCGGGTATCCACCGAAATAAAGATACTGTTCCAGACTCATATTAAATGCATCCCGCATTTCCGGATACGACCAGTGTGTCATTCTTATCTCTTCAAAGCGACCCATCATCGAGTCTGATAATCCCTTTTCTAACAATACACGTGAAGAGCCGAGAAGAACGACTTTCATATTAATATCATTGAATGTATCTGCATCCCATTCTTTTTTGACTACTTCACTCCAATTTTTTATTTTTTGAATTTCATCGATTATCAGAATAAATTCAGATAATTTTTCTACTCGCATCTGTACTCTTGCCGTATTCCAACAGTCTGAAATCCAAGATGTCTGTGTAGCAGGAATACTATCTGCCGAATAGATTTGATAAGGTAGATTCAGATCATTGACTACTTGTTTGATGACTGTAGTCTTTCCAACTTGGCGAGGTCCTAACACTACTTGCAGGAAATGTCGAGGCTCTTTTAGTCTTTTTGTAATCGTTTGATATTGAACTCTTTTATACATGTTTTCTGTTGTTTATTCAATAGAATGAGTACTTTTACTCAATATATTGATTAGTTTTACTCAATAAATAACGCAAATATACACAATAAGTTGCTTTGTATCATTTTAAATCTACAATTCTTTATCTTTTCTTTAATCATGGAATTAAAGAGTATAAAAATGAATGAAACGGTGCAGAAATGAATGAAAGTTTGGTCTACTATAAAGTTGAAAAACATAAAAACATCTGCCACCTGCAACGAAAAGCGTGTAACACACTAATTAATAAATAGTTGGAACGTTGCAGATACCTGTTGCAGATAGGTTGCAGATAAAGTATCTGCAACACGTTATATAATCAAAGAAAAAGCCTGGATTCCTTTGTGCAAAGCTATGGGATAATTGGGGTGACTCCGTGGAGAAATGGTGGTGTCTCTACGGGGAAACGACAGTATCCTTACGTAGAAACTGTAGTGTCCCGCCTTAGAAACTCTCGTTTCCTGCCGTGGAAACTGTAATTTCTAATGCCGGAAACGACAGTTCCCCGCCTGGAAACGGGAAGTTAATGTATACAATAAACTTTTGCCCTCCTAGAGAATTGGCTTATGTAAGGTTTATACTGTGTGGCAGATACTTTATCTGCAACCTATCTGCCGCAGGTATCTGCAACGCTCCAACTATTTATCAACTAGTGCATTACACGCGTTTGGTTGCAGGTGGCAGATGTTTTCATGTTTTTTCAACTTTATAGTAGGAGGATTACGCATCAAAATTAGGGTCACAACCGTAAGTCATAAAACAGATTCACCTCTGTGCCCTCTGTGTACTCTGTGGTGAAAACAGTGCAGACATGAATAAGATTCACTTCTGCGGCCTATATGGTGAATAAATTCAGAACGTTATAGGAAAGTAAAAGAATAACTTCCACGCGAGTGAAGGTTTTCTTTTACTTTTCTTTTTTTATAATAGTTGAAATCATAAAGTAGCTTACTTTTGTTCTTTCTCTTATATTATATAATCTAAAATAACTAGTGATGCAAAAAATGAATAAAAATGGATTTAGCCAATGTGCCGGAGCGTACATTGAGCGTTTGCGAAAAGAAGGGCGATATTCTACCGCTCATGTTTATAAGAATGCTCTTTTTTCTTTTAGTAAGTTTTGTAGAACAGGTAACATATCGTTCAGGCAAGTCACCCGGGAATGTTTACGATGCTATGGACAGCATCTTTACGAGTCCGGGTTAAAACTCAATACGGTTTCTACTTATATGCGTATGTTGCGTAGTATCTATAATCGGGGAGTAGAAGCGGGAAGTGCCCCTTATGTTCCCCGGTTGTTTCATGATGTCTATACAGGCGTGGATATCCGGCAAAAGAAAGCATTGCCTGTGACCGAATTGCACAAACTACTGTATGAGGACCCGAAATCCGAACGTTTGCGTCGTACGCAGACGATTGCAGCTCTGATGTTTCAGTTCTGTGGAATGTCATTCGCGGATTTGGCGCATTTGGAGAAATCGGCTTTAGACCGGAATGTGCTTCAATATAACCGTATCAAGACTAAAACACCTATAAGCCTGGAAATTCTGGAAAGTGCAAAAGAGATGGTGAATCAGCTTCGAAGCAATAAACCCGCTCTTCCTGATTGTCCCGACTATTTATTCGATATTCTGCATGGTGATAAGAAGCGGAAAGATGAAAAAGCATATAAAGAATATCAGTCTGCTCTTCGTCGTTTTAATAATTCTTTGAAGGATTTGGCGAGAGTGTTGCGCCTGGACTCACCCGTCACTTCATATACCTTCCGACATTCTTGGGCCACTACTGCCAAGTATCGCGGAGTTCCGATTGAAATGATTAGTGAATCGCTGGGACACAAATCTATTAAAACCACACAAATATATCTGAAAGGCTTTGGATTAAGAGAACGCACAGAAGTAAATAGAAAGAATTTATCTTACGTTAAAAATTACAATGTAAGTAGGTAATAGATAGACAAAACTTTAATAATCAGTATTTAAATGTATCTGTTACTTCTTAGGTAACGGAATCAAATATGACGCAAAGATAGACAAAAATATAAATAGCAAACAAATATTCCCCCATTTTTTTTCGTTTTATCTGATGCATACGGCAAAAAAAAATCCGAACATGAAATAATCATATCTTCATGCCCTCTGATTTATATGTCCTGTCTTAAAAAGAATTTCCCCCTTCGCTAAAGGCAAAAACTCTTCTATCACTGTAATTGTCGATGTTTTTCTCTATTCTCATTCCGATTGGTCTTGGTTGTGTGTTTACTGTTACCTAAGAAGTAACAGAATTATATAAGGTAAAAATAGTGGATTAATCAAAAAAGTTTTGAGAATATCTCTATTTAAAAGTATAACATACAAATAAAGATGAAACAAACTAAAGCGGCTTTTAGGAATAAGCCATTTATTTCGTTAAAAGGTAGTATTCTATTTCTGATACTCATTCCGATGAGCGGTCTGGTTCACGCGCAATATTCCATGGGAACAACGGGGCAGTTGATGATACCTACCGCTGAAATGCAGGAGACCGGTACATTTATGGGAGGAGTCAATTTCTTACCCGAGCAAGTTACTCCATCGGTTTTCAGTTTTCCTACCATGAACTATTTTGTAGATATGACTCTTTTTTCTTTTATCGAATTCACTTACCGGATGACATTACTCAAAATGACAACCGGTACAGGCAGAACGGGTTATCATAATCAGGACCGTTCTAATACGATTCGTATTCGTCCGCTAAAAGAAAGTCGCTATTTCCCAGCTGTTGTGATTGGTGGAGATGATCTTTTGACGGAGAAGAAGACTCCGTATTGGGGAGCTTATTATGGTGTGTTGACAAAGACTATCGGGTTTCGTTCGGGAGACCAATTGGCTGTAACGGCCGGATGGTATATTCATCAAGGTGATTGTCGTGTATTTAATAAAGGACCTTTCGGAGGTGTCCGCTATACGCCTTCTTTTTGCAAAGAATTGAAGTTGATGGTGGAATATGATACGCGTGGATGGAATATGGGTGCTGCCATGCGCTTTTGGAAGCATTTGTCCGTCAATGTGTTTACTCGCGAATTTACATGTGTTTCCGCCGGTCTGCGGTATGAATGTACATTAATGCATTAAAAGAAGATGAAAAGGATTGTTAGTGTGACCGCTGTTTTTCTCTGTGGTATTTCTTTGTTACAGGCACAGCCAGTTCGTGTGAGTGAGACACTGAAAGAGTTGGATATGGAGAATATTTCAGTTGTGGAGAAAAGTGACACGATAACTGCGGCTTTTGAGACTTCTGCTTATAGAGGTATTTATAATGGAATCGGTATTGCCATACGCCATTTGGTCGCTATACCGGAAATACCGACTTTGCAGCTACTTATATTAGATAATGCCTTACCACAATTATGCATAACCATCCCTGCAGAATTGATTCAGAAATATCAGTCCGGCGAATGTGCGTTGGATGAAGTGTATCGTAAGATGGGGATGACTACTTCTACCGAAACTGCTGTACGGCAGCTGAAAGGCGTAAAACGAAAAGAAAGTTCTTTCGGTAAGGTCGATTTGGTGGTATATCCCAACGTGATGTTAGTCAATAATGTAACTTATAAGTTGTATAAAGCGGCTCTCGAGTTGCAACCTGCCGTGGAAATGCAATTATGGAAAGGCGCCTCGCTACGGATGCAGGTTTCTTTGCCTATTGTAAGTAATGAAGATGGCAAGTGGAACTGCGTTCGCTTGGGATTCATGGCTTTGCGTCAGGATTTTCGCTTGGCTAATCATTGGAAAGGATACCTCACAGGCGGTAGCTTCTCCAATGACCGCCAGGGACTTGCAGCAGGCATCGGCTATTTTTCGGCAAATGGTCGGTGGACGGTAGAAGGTGGAGGAGGAATAACCGGTTCTGCTCATTTCTATGGTAGCGAATGGAAAATGAGTCAATGGAAAAGAGTCAATGGAAAAATTAGTGTAGGATATTATATACCGGAAGTGAATACCTTGGTAAAAGTAGAAGGAGATCGCTTTATTTATGGCGATTATGGAGTACGCGGAACTCTTTCACGCTACTTCGGCGAATATATTGTAGGTATATATGGTATGTATACAAATGGAGCAACGAATGCAGGATTCAACTTTTCTATTCCATTACCGGGAAAGAAACGCAAGCGACATCTGCTACGGGTAATGCTTCCCGAATATTTTGCTTTTCAGTATGATATGCGTAGCGGGAATGAATATGCCCATCGTTCGTTGGGCGAAAGTTATAGTGTTGAACCTAAGTCGGCAGAGAATTCACATTTCTGGCAGCCGGATTATATTCGATATTATTTGATTAAAACGAGTGAGAAGTGAAACATGATTGATATTTTAACTAGTATTTTTAACAAAATTGAAACATTATGAAAAGTGTAAAATGGTTTTATGTGGGTGCCATGGCGATAGCCTTGGGTATGTTAACTTTTGCGACAGTAGCCTGTCACGATGATGATGACGATCCGAAACCGGCAGAAGGGGAAGTAATTGAAACTCCAAAACCGGTAGTGGAGTATTACATTATGGGTACGGTGACTTCTGGAGGAAAAGCAATGAATGGGGTAAAGGTAAAAGTGGGTAGTAAAAATTACACAACCGACTCGAATGGTAAGTTCTCTGTTACAGAAAGTGCTACAGGTACTTATAGTATTGAAGCGTCTTCTAATGGATATCTTTCACAGAAAACGTCAGTTGTCATTGCAGATAATGCGGAGAATCGTAGTGTGGTAACGGTAGCTCTGGCTCTGACAAAGGAGAGTCCGAAAGAGACTGTGTCAATAACGGCAGCAGAAGAAACTAAGGTAGAGGATAAGAGTGAATCGAATCTGGCAATTGAAGAGCCGGGAGAAGTTGCTCCGGAAGAAGTGGTAGAGGATAAACCACTCGTAAAAGTCGAATTGGCAATACCGGCAGGTGCAATTGAGGCAACAGGAGAGAATGCAGAAATTGTTAAAGATGGTAAAGTAGACATCAGTGTAACAACCTTTGTTCCTGCTCCTGCAGAAGTAACTACTGAAGTAAAGGCTGAAGAAGTGAATAAAGATATACCTAAAAGCATCCCTTTAGCTGCTGCTAAATTTGAACCGTCTGGTTTGCAATTTGCAAAGAAGGTTACGATTTCTATTCCTAACCCTATCCCTGGAATAACATTCGCTGATGCTGATATGATACTTACTTATCAGAATCCAGATACAGGAGAATGGGGAGATGCAAAAGATAATCAGGGAAATGTAATTAAAAATATATCTTCTACTACAGAAGGTGGAGCTGTCACTGCGTATACAGCCGATGTCGATCACTTCTCTGCTTATGCTATAGAGAATAAAGTATACAGCAAGATTAGTAATGAAACTGTGACAACTACTATTCTAGGACAAGCTAGTCGTGATAATAGCGAGAATGCTAAAGCAGTGACTGGTATTGAACTGAAATATAAGGAAAAGTCTGGTTGGGACTATGATAAGAATGATGCTGCTCTTGTTGCTGAAGTAAAATCGCAATTAGGAGCTGGTGCTAGTGCTGAAGATACAAAAACGGTGAATGCAATGGTTGCTTTCATGAAAACTCGTATGTTCTCATTAATGGGATCGGTATCTGGCATTACGGAAACTGAACGTGTTTATAACACTGTAAATGTAAACGGATACACCACTATGAGTTATACTTGCTATGCAAAAGCTCGTACTACCACATTGACGGCTAATGTAAAGTTTAATGGTCAAAACAAGACGGTTTCGATTACAGCAACTCGTTATACCGGAACGGATCATCAATATAAGACGGTTACTTATAATCCGACACATAGCGGCGGTAAGGGTGGTAGTATTTAAGATGTTTTATAGTAAGGGGCTTGGATTCGTTTGTAGCATTGAATCCCTGCCTTAGCCGATTAGGAAAAAGTACAGAGGTACATCTTTACCTAATCGGGGCCACGCATCAGATTTTATTTTGATGCACATTTCCCTGAATATCAACTGTCTGTGAAGATCGTTGATATGATTTGAAACGATTCATTGAATCGATATGTAATATTTTTAATAAAACCCTTTTGAATATGTTCCTTTTTTAATAAACCCTTTGGGGCATGTTCATATAGAGTATAGAGGGAGGAGATCACTGTGAAGCGGTCTCCTCTTTTGCTTTTTGAAAATATTGTATTACGCGAAGTAGTATTGCTAAAATCTGTCTTCCTTGGAGTGTTATTATATTCTTTTTGACTAGATTTGACTAGAAGTAATACCCTAAATTCACAAAACAACTTCCTTTGTCCGTCTGATTGGAGTATCCCAACGATATTTCCAATGGTCCGAAGATGCTGTCCATTCCATAACCTGCACTAACACCGAATAATTGCTTGCCTTTCAATATATCGAAGAAATTACTATCCGTTAGCCCGTAGTTACCCGTCAGCGTGAGATAATGAATGGCTCCCATACGTTGTCTGAACTTAATAGACGCAATCATGATGGTGTTATCCATCAATTCCAGATTGGTGACCCCGGCAAATGGTAATTGCTGTGGAATATAGAAACCGGGTACGTCACCGCCAATGGCATTTTGCAGCGGATAAGGAAAATCTCTTCCGATCAGGATACGTCCATAAATGGAAGGAATGACGGAGAAACGGCGGGTCACAGGGATGACACTTGCCCACGAAGCATTCAATGCTGAAAATGGAGCATGGTCGTTGTATTGTGCCATGTTATCCGTATAAAGCGAATAGGCGGCTCTGAAGTCACTTCCTTTAGAAGGGAAGCGTCCTTTATCGTATGTATTATATTGCACTTGGGCAAAATAACTTAGAAAATGTTCCGATTCCACTTTCAGATCGGAGATTTCAGGTTTCTTGAACAGGAAATCTTTATACTTGTAATATTCAAAACGCAGACCGAGTCCGAAGCGGAAATTCTTGTACCATACATCGGAGAAACCGAATTCTGCCAGATGATATTTATACGTTGTATTATAGGCACGGTCACCTTCCTCGTAAATGTTGATATCGTTGTATTGGAACATATACGAGAAGTTGAAATTACGTTGCTGCATCGGTTCTAGCGTATAGTCTATGCGGGCAGCATATCGTTTACCCAATCGACCGGTAAGAGCCAGGCGGGAAGGAATATGAGTTTTGAGGTCTGCCGTTGCATTCACCAACAAAGACGCGATTTCTTCCGAATCGAAACGGATGCCCAGATTGATTCTTCTTTCGTATTTTTCCTGCAACAGGAAGTTGAGGTGATAACCTTCAGGAGTCTCTTTCAATGTATAGCTGGCACTGGAATAGGATTGGCTGCCACGTAATTGATACAAGGCCTGTTCTATTTGTTGAGTGGTAATGTCACTGTTTTCTTTCAGATTACATTTCTTCATCAGCCATTTTTTATCATCCACCTCTACACCGGAAAATGAGATGTCCGTCACATAAACTGTGCGTGCATTGGAAAGAGAAGAATAAGGGCCATGTTGCTTCGGAGTATAATCTTCGGCTATTCCTATCTTCTTTTTCAAGGCAAGCAACGAATTCCATTGTTCTTTAGCCGCTTCTTCGCCTCTTCGCATCAGAGTGTCGATGGCTGCCGGGGTAAAACTGGCAGATGAATATCCCTCCACATTGACACGGATATAAGTGTCTGTGAGGTCTACATTCTTTTCGTGGTTAGACTGGCAGGTGATGTCTACAATCTGTCCCAGAATATCGGGGACGCTGTTGAGCTTGCCAGCCTTCTTCAAAGCATTCTGCACGTCTACTCCGATAATAATATCGGCTCCCATGGCTTTCACAACATCTGCCGGATAGTTGTTTACAATACCGCCGTCCACTAATACCATGCTGTCTTGCCGTACCGGAGTAAATACACCCGGAATAGCCATGCTGGCACGCATAGCGGTTGAGAGTATTCCGTCATGGAATACAATTTGTTCTCCATTGACAACATTGGCTGCCACACAAGCAAAAGGAATGGGAAGTTTATTGAAGTCGATGGAGTCATGATACCCCACAGTGAGATCTGAAAATAGGTTAGCCAGATTTTGCCCTTTCATGAGTCCTCCGGCAGCAGCATCCTTGGGAGTTTTGGTGAAAGGGATAGAGACTGTATATTTTTCAGACCGCTCACGATCAGTCAATGACATGGCACTTCGTTTGATACGGTCGCTCAACAGGAATGTCCAATCTTGTTTTCGTACCATGCTGTCCAATTGTTCCGTAGTATAACCGATGGCATACAGACCACCTACGATAGCTCCCATACTGGTGCCGGCTATATAGTCAATAGGAATTCCGGCTTCCTCAATTACTTTCAGTGCTTTGATGTGTGCCATTCCTTTGGCACCGCCACCGCTTAGAACGACACCTACCTTTTTCCTTTGCTCTTGAGAATGCAAAGAAAAAGGCAATAAGATGCCAATTGATAAAACTAATGTTGAAAAGATTTGTTTTTTCATTAGGATGTGGTCTAGTGTTGATGTTTAATATAATACAAATGTAGAGCATAATTTGTTTAGTTGTTGAAATGGGAACTAAAAAAAATGTTCCAAAAGTCGGAAATGTGGATTTTTTCTACACCATACAGTGAATTTCCACACTTTCTGCAAAACGAAGGAATATCTAATGCTTTGATTTTAAGCAAATAATGCAGCTAACGCATTTTTGGTATATGAGTTGTAAATAAGGATATAGAACAAACATAAGTTAAATTAAATAATAAGATTCGATATGAGATTATTCTTTTCGAAACATGAGTTGAAACTGAGGAGAAAGAGAACCATTGCTGCTATTATGTGTATGGTAGTTGTGTTGGGTGTGTATTGGATACTGACCCGACCTCAGAAGGCTGCGCCGGAAATGCCGACAGTCATTGTTGAACCGGTAGTAAAAGACGACGTAGAGATATACGGAGAATATGTGGGGCGTATTCGTGCCCAACAGTTCGTCGAAGTACGTGCCCGTGTGGAAGGTTATCTGGAAAATATGCTTTTTGCCGAAGGGACATATGTCAATAAGAATCAGGTTTTGTTTGTAATCAACCAGGACCAGTATCGTGCCAAAGCAGATAAAGCCAGAGCGCAATTGAAAAAAGACGAAGCGCAGGCTTTGAAAGCGGAACGTGATTTAAAACGTATCCGTCCGTTGTTTGAACAGAACGCTGCAAGCCAGTTGGACTTGGATAATGCGGAAGCTGCTTATGAAAGTGCCGAGGCAACGGTAGCCATGAGCGAGGCGGATTTGGCACAGGCTGAACTGGAATTGGGTTATACCATTGTTCGTTCGCCCTTATCGGGACACATTAGTGAAAGAAATGTGGACTTGGGTACGTTAGTAGGTCCCGGAGGAAAATCATTGCTTGCTACCATTGTGAAGAGTGATACAGTGTTGGTGGATTTCAGTATGACAGCACTCGATTATTTGAAGAGTAAAGAAAGAAACATTAATTTGGGACAGCAGGATTCCACCCGTTCCTGGCAGCCGAATATTACCATTACATTGGCAGATAATACCGTCTATCCATTCAAAGGATATGTGGATTTTGCCGAACCGCAAGTCGATCCTCAAACCGGAACTTTCTCTGTACGTGCAGAAATGCCGAATCCGAAACAAGTATTGTTGCCGGGACAATTTACAAAGGTGAAGTTGTTGCTGGATGTTCGCGAAGGTGCACTGGTTGTTCCGATGAAAGCCGTTACCATCGAAAAGGGTGGGGCATATATTTATACCATGCGCAAAGATAATGCGGTAGAGAAACGTTTTATCGAATTAGGACCGGAAGTCGGGAATAATGTGGTGGTAGAAAGAGGACTGGCAGAAGGAGAGATGGTGGTTGTAGAAGGATTCCATAAGTTGACTCCGGGCATGAAAGTGCGGGTCAGTGATCCGGAAGCCGAAGCTGGGGACAGTATAACTACGACAAAAAATGAAGTGACCGGAGTAGAAGAAAACACTACCGGAACGAAGGATAACGCGAAAGGAGAATAAACGATGAAAGTTACTTTTTTTATAGATAGGCCGGTCTTCTCGGCTGTAATCTCCATCGTGATTGTGATTGTCGGCATTATTGGCCTGACGATGCTTCCGGTGGATCAATATCCGCAGATTACCCCGCCGGTGGTGAAGATCAGCGCATCCTATCCGGGTGCCAGCGCACTTACCGTGTCGCAGGCAGTAGCCACTCCGATTGAGCAGGAAATCAATGGTACGCCGGGTATGCTTTATATGGAATCAAACAGTTCTAACTCCGGAGGTTTTTCGGCAACGGTCACTTTTGACGTATCTGCCGATCCGGATTTGGCAGCTGTTGAGATTCAGAACCGTGTGAAACTGGCGGAATCCCGTCTGCCGGCGGAAGTCATTCAGAATGGTATTTCGGTAGAAAAACAGGCTCCCAGTCAGTTGATGACGCTTTGTTTGACTTCTACTGATCCGAAGTTCGACGAAATTTATTTGAGTAACTTTGCTACTATCAATGTGCTCGATGTAATTCGCCGTATTCCTGGGGTTGGACGTGTATCTAATATCGGTAGCCGCTATTATGCGATGCAGATATGGGCGCAACCCGATAAGTTGGCAAACTTTGGACTGACCGTGCAGGATTTACAGAATGCATTGAAGGATCAGAACCGTGAATCGGCAGCTGGGGTATTGGGGCAACAACCGGTGCAGGGACTGGATATTACCATTCCTATTACGACTCAAGGACGTTTGTCTACCGTAGGGCAGTTTGAAGATATTGTAGTGCGTGCCAATGCCAACGGATCTATTATCAGGTTGAAAGACGTGGCGCGTGTATCGTTGGAGGCTTCTTCTTATAACACGGAAAGTGGTATCAACGGCGAGAATGCCGCTGTGCTTGGCATTTATATGTTGCCGGGAGCAAATGCGATGGAAGTAGCCGAGAGGGTCAAAGAGGCTATGGATGAGATTAGCAAGAACTTTCCGGAAGGATTGAGCTATGAGATTCCGTTCGATATGACGACCTATATTTCCGAATCTATTCATGAAGTATATAAGACGTTGTTTGAAGCGTTGGTATTAGTTGTATTGGTGGTTTATCTATCCTTGCAGAGCTGGCGTGCAACGTTGATTCCGGTAGTAGCCGTGCCTATTTCATTGATCGGTACTTTCGGATTCATGTTGATTTTCGGTTTCTCGCTGAATATACTGACATTACTAGGATTGATTCTTGCCATCGGTATTGTTGTGGATGATGCGATTGTGGTGGTGGAAGGCGTAGAACATATCATGGAAACGGAACATCTAAGCCCATACGAAGCAACGAAGAAAGCGATGAACGGACTTGCTAGTGCTTTGATTGCCACATCACTGGTATTGGCGGCAGTGTTCGTTCCGGTTAGTTTTTTAAGTGGGATTACAGGGCAGTTGTATCGCCAGTTTACGGTGACGATTGTGGTGTCCGTACTTATTTCTACGGTAGTGGCTCTGACATTGAGCCCGGTGATGTGTTCATTGATTCTGAAGCCGGATAACGGAAAGAAAAAGAATATCGTTTTCCGGAAGATTAATGAATGGCTGGGCATCGGTAGCAATAAATATGTGGCTGCTGTGACTCGTACGATCAAGCATCCTCGCCGGGTTTTAAGTGCTTTTGGTATGGTATTGATCGCTATTATGCTGATTCACCGTATTATTCCGACCAGTTTCTTGCCTGTGGAAGACCAGGGATATTTCAAGATTGAATTGGAACTGCCGGAGGGAGCTACTTTGGAACGTACCCGTATCGTAACAGAACGTGCCATTGCTTATTTGGAAAAGAATCCATATATTGAATATATACAGAACGTAACGGGAAGTAGTCCGCGTGTTGGAAGTAACCAGGGACGTGCTGAACTGACGGTGATCCTGAAACCTTGGGAAGAGCGGAAGAGCACTACTATTGAAAAGATTATGGATACGGTGGAAAAACATTTGAGGGAATATCCAGAATGTAAAGTCTATCTGTCCACTCCTCCGGTTATTCCGGGACTGGGTAGCTCGGGAGGTTTTGAAATGCAATTGGAAGCCCGTGGAGAAGCCACTTTCGATAATTTGGTAGACGCGGCAGATACATTAATGTACTACGCATCCAAGCGCAAAGAGCTGGCTGGTCTGTCATCTTCTTTGCAGTCGGAAATACCACAACTCTATTTCGATGTAGACCGTGACAAAGTAAAGATGCTGGGTGTGCCACTGGCTGATGTGTTCTCTACCATGAAGGCTTATACCGGTTCGGTGTATGTGAACGACTTTAATATGTTCAACCGTATATATAAGGTTTACATTCAGGCGGAAGCTCCTTACCGGGAACACAAAGACAATATCAATCTGTTCTTCGTGAAAGCCTCCAATGGAGCGATGGTACCATTGACTTCTTTAGGAAATGCCTCCTATACCACAGGACCGGGAAGTATTAAACGTTTTAATATGTTTACTACGGCCGTTATCCGTGGAGCAGCTGCACAAGGATATAGTTCCGGACAGGCGATGGAGATCATGGAACAGATAGCTCGTGACCATCTTCCCGATAATATCGGTCTTGAATGGAGTGGCCTTTCTTATCAGGAGAAGCAGGCGGGAGGTCAGACAGGTATGGTGATGGCATTGGTATTTCTGTTCGTTTTCCTTTTCCTTGCTGCGCAATACGAAAGTTGGACGGTGCCTATTGCCGTGTTGCTCTCTTTACCTGTTGCCGCTTTGGGAGCCTATTTAGGAGTCTGGGTTTGCGGATTGGAGAACGATGTCTATTTCCAGATTGGTCTGGTAATGTTGGTGGGACTTGCTGCCAAGAACGCGATTTTGATTGTCGAGTTTGCAAAAGTACAGGTAGATAAAGGTGAAGACCTGGTGCAGTCGGCTATTTACGCGGCCAAATTGCGTTTCCGTCCGATTCTGATGACTTCTCTCGCATTCGTACTCGGTATGCTTCCGATGGTATTGGCAAGCGGTCCGGGGTCGGCAAGCCGGCAGGCAATCGGTACAGGTGTATTTTTCGGAATGATATTTGCCATTGTATTCGGTATCATTCTTGTGCCGTTCTTCTTTGTGATGGTGTATAAAACAAAGTCGAAAATTTTAAAACATAAGAAATAATGAAACGAAAGAAACTATATATTGCTATCCTGTTACTTGCCGGGGTCTTGACTTCCTGCAAGGTAGGGAAAAGCTATGTCCGCCCTGATCTTCATTTGCCCGACAGCTTGGAAAGAGCGCAAGACTCGATCAGCTTCGGCGATCAGGACTGGAGGGATATTTATACGGATGCTACCTTAAGAAGCCTGATTGAACGTGCACTAGATCACAACAAGGATATGTTGATTGCCGCTGCCCGTGTGAAAGAAATGGCAGCACAGAAACGTATTTCCACCGCTGCGTTACTTCCGGATATCAAAGGAAAAGTAACGGCAGAACGTGAACTCGAAAATCATGGAGGAGATGCTTTCAAGAGATCAGAGACCTTTGAAGCACAATTTCTCGTTTCATGGGAACTTGATCTTTGGGGAAATCTGCGTTGGGCACGTTCGGCCAGTATTGCCGAGTATCTGCAATCTATCGAGGCGCAACGCGCATTGCGGATGACGATTGTTGCTGAAGTGGCACAGGCTTACTATGAACTGGTTGCTTTAGATACAGAACTGGACATTGTAAAGCAAACATTGAAAGCCCGTGAAGAAGGAGTACGTTTGGCACGTATCCGGTTTGCCGGCGGATTGACTTCCGAGACTTCTTATCGACAGGCGCAGGTGGAGTTGGCACGTACGGCAACTTTGGTTCCTGACCTCGAACGTAAAATCTCCCTGAAAGAAAACGATATTGCCTATCTTGCGGGTGAATATCCTAATAAGATAGCCCGTTCCCGTTTGCTTCAGGAATTCAACTCTCCGGAAACACTTCCTGTTGGATTGCCGTCTACATTATTGGAACGTCGTCCCGACATCCGTCAGGCAGAGCAGAAATTGATTGCTGCCAATGCGAAAGTGGGAGTGGCCTATACAAATATGTTCCCGCGTCTTGCCCTGACAGGTGGTTTCGGTAGTGAAAGTACTTCTTTGTCGGAACTTTTGAAATCTCCTTATGCAGTGATGGAAGGAGCTTTGCTGACTCCGATCTTTGGCTGGGGAAAGAACCGTGCGGCATTGAAAGCAAAAAAGGCAGCTTATGAGGCTGAAGTACATAGTTATGAAAAAGCCGTACTGGAAGCTTTCAAGGAAACACGCAATGCGATTGTCAACTTCAACAAGATCAAGGAAGTGTACGAACTTCGTGCCAATCTGGAACGTTCGGCCAAGAGCTACATGGACCTGGCACAACTGCAATACATCAATGGAGTTATTAATTATCTGGACGTATTGGATGCCCAACGTGGATATTTTGATGCACAGATTGGGTTGAGTAATGCTATCCGTGACGAGTTGATTGCGGTAGTTCAACTCTATAAGGCTCTTGGTGGAGGCTGGGAACAAAATCCCTAGAATTATCATATCGATTCACTCATTGAAGAAAACGTAAAGGCTATCTCCCGCACCGGGAGGTAGCCTTAATTTTTCTTTCTTCTTCCTTTTGTCTTAAAAACAACAACAGAAGAATTTTCATAATTCGGAAAAAAGTGCGAAATTTGCAACGCTTTTCAAGTTTGACAAGAAACTTACTAACACCTTTAAATAAAAAATTAAAGAAAATGACTAAAAGTGCATTGCAAATCGCAAGGGCTGCTTACCAGCCCAAACTTCCGAAAGCATTGGCATCAGGAGCTGTTAAGGCTGTAGCAGGTGCTGCTACTCAATCTGTAGCCGATCAGGAAGCTATCAAAGCATTATTCCCGAACACGTATGGAATGCCGTTGATTACATTCGAAGCTGGTGAAGCTGTTGCTCTTCCCGCTATGAACGTAGGTGTAATTCTTTCCGGTGGTCAGGCTCCGGGCGGACACAATGTAATCTCCGGTTTGTTCGACGGTATCAAGAAATTGAACCCGGAAAACAAATTATATGGTTTTATTCTAGGTCCTGGTGGTCTGGTAGATCACAATTATATGGAACTGACTGCTGATATTATCGACGAATACCGTAACACGGGTGGTTTCGATATCATCGGTTCCGGACGTACGAAGCTGGAAGCAGAAAGCCAATTCGAAAAGGGATATGAAATCATCAAAGAACTTGGCATCAAAGCATTGGTTATCATTGGTGGTGACGACTCTAACACAAACGCTTGTGTATTGGCTGAATACTATGCAGCTAAGAACTACGGTGTACAGGTAATCGGTTGCCCGAAAACAATCGACGGTGACTTGAAGAACGATATGATTGAAACTTCTTTCGGTTTCGATACAGCATGTAAGACTTATGCGGAAGTAATCGGTAACATCCAACGTGACTGTAACTCTGCACGTAAATACTGGCACTTCATCAAATTGATGGGTCGTTCGGCTTCTCACATCGCACTGGAATGTGCTTTGCAGGTACAGCCTAACGTATGTATCGTGTCTGAAGAAGTAGAAGCTAAAGATATGTCTTTGGACGATGTAGTGACTTACATCGCTAAAGTGGTAGCTGACCGTGCCGCACAGGGAAACAACTTCGGTACTGTATTGATTCCGGAAGGATTGGTAGAATTCATTCCTGCCATGAAACGCCTGATTGCTGAATTGAACGACTTCCTGGCTGCTAATGCTGAAGAATTCGGTCAGATTAAGAAATCTCACCAACGTGATTATATCATTCGCAAACTTTCTCCGGAAAACTCTGCTATCTACGCAAGTCTGCCGGAAGGTGTTGCCCGCCAGTTGACTTTGGATCGTGACCCGCACGGAAACGTTCAGGTATCACTGATCGAAACCGAAAAGCTGTTGTCTGAAATGGTAGCTACTAAGTTGGTTGCATGGAAAGAAGAAGGCAAGTATGTTGGTAAATTTGCTGCTCAACACCACTTCTTCGGTTATGAAGGACGTTGTGCTGCTCCGTCAAACTTTGACGCTGACTATTGCTACTCTCTGGGTTACACAGCTTCTATGTTGATTGCTAACGGTAAGACTGGTTATATGTCTTCTGTACGCAACACAACTGCTCCTGCTGCAGAATGGATTGCTGGTGGTGTGCCTATCACTATGATGATGAATATGGAACGTCGCCACGGTGAAATGAAACCGGTTATCCAGAAAGCATTGGTGAAACTGGATGGCGCTCCTTTCAAGGCATTTGCTGCGCAACGTGATCGTTGGGCTATCGAAACGGATTATGTATATCCGGGTCCGATCCAGTACTTCGGTCCTACAGAAGTTTGCGACCAGGCAACTAAGACTTTGCAGCTGGAACAAGCTAAATAAATACACTTCAGAGCAGTTGTTGATGTAACAGTTGCAATAACAGCTGCAATGAAAGATTCTTTCAGGCACGGATTACACGGACTACACGGTTTATAAGAAATAACTAAAAAACCGTGTTAATTCGCGTAATCCGTGCCTATCTCTAAAAACATTGATCGTTTAAAGTAAATGCCGCAACGCAACAACCCGATGTCTGCCGTACAGAAGAAAAGAACTGTTTCCACTACCAAGAAAAAGGGAACGACCTCTTCTTCCAAAACTTCCCGTACCTCAAAAAAGGAACAGATGAAGCATCGAACTGTGATGCCTGTCTGGATTCGTAACATTTTGGCAGTGGTGATTATCGGTTGTTTTTCCGTTGTATTCTACTATTTCTTTATCCGTCCTTATGCTTATCGATGGAAACCTTGTCATGGTTTAAAGGAATACGGAGTTTGTATCCCTGATGGATATGATATTCATGGTATTGACATTTCTCATTATCAGGGAAAGATTGATTGGAAAAGACTGTTGCAAAATAAAGAGACGGCTACTCCTTTGCATTTCGTTTTTATGAAAGCTACAGAAGGAGGAGATCATAACGACACAACCTTTGAGGCGAACTTCGCCAATGCCCGTAACCATGGATTTATCCGTGGTGCTTATCATTTTTATATTCCTGGTACGGATGCTTTGAAACAGGCGGACTTCTTTATTCGTACGGTGAAACTGGACACGGGTGATTTACCTCCCGTACTTGATGTGGAAGTGACCGGGCGGAAGGAAAAAAAGGAATTGCAGCAAGGCATTAAACGCTGGCTAGACCGGGTGGAATCTCATTATGGAGTGAAACCTATTCTTTATACTTCTTATAAATTTAAAACCCGTTATCTGGACGATTCCATCTTCAATACATACCCTTACTGGATTGCCCATTATTATGTTGACTCTGTAAAGTATCAGGGGAAATGGGACTTTTGGCAACATACTGATGTAGGAAGTGTTCCCGGTATCAAAGAAGACGTAGACCTGAACGTGTTCAATGGCTCGTTAGAGGAACTTAAAAAGCTGACAATTAAGTAACAGGTATTTCTTTTCCCAACAACTTATCTCTTCTCTCATTTGTTATAATCGTATTATTACTAAAAAAGATACGATTATGAACTTTGATATAGCTATTATTGGTGGTGGTCCTGCCGGGTACACAGCTGCCGAACGGGCAGGGGCCAACGGATTAAAAGCCGTTCTTTTTGAGAAAAAGGCAATGGGTGGAGTGTGTCTCAATGAGGGGTGTATTCCTACTAAAACTTTGTTATATTCTGCTAAAATACTGGATAGCATCAAAAGTGCTTCCAAATATGGCGTTTCTGCCGATTCTCCTTCGTTCGATTTATCCAAGATTATGAGCCGCAAAGACAAAATAGTGAAAATGTTGACGGGTGGCGTGAAGATGACTGTGAATTCTTACGGAGTGACGATCGTGGAGAAAGAAGCTTTTATAGAAGGAGAGAAAGAGGGGATGATTCGCATCACTTGTGATGGAGAAACCTATTCTGTGAAATACTTGCTGGTATGTACCGGCTCCGATACAGTGATTCCTCCCATACCGGGATTGTCGGGAGTCAGTTATTGGACTTCCAAGGAGGCGTTGGAGATAAAAGAGCTTCCCAAGACGCTGGTTATTATTGGCGGTGGAGTGATCGGGATGGAATTTGCTTCTTTCTTCAATAGTATGGGAGTAAAGGTGCATGTGGTAGAAATGATGCCGGAGATTTTGGGAGTGATGGATAAGGAAACGAGCGGTATGCTTCGCGCCGAATATGCCAAACGGGGAGTCACTTTCTATTTGAATACGAAAGTAGTGGAAGTGAACGCTCATGGAGTCGTGATAGAAAAAGAAGGCAAAGTTTCCACTATTGAAGCGGAGAAAATCTTGCTTAGTGTAGGCCGTAAGGCAAATTTATCCAAAGTGGGGCTGGACAAGCTGAATATAGAATTGCATCGGAACGGGGTCAAAGTAGATGAACATCTGTTGACTTCGCATCCCCGCGTATATGCTTGCGGTGATATTACAGGTTATTCTTTATTGGCACATACCGCTATTCGTGAAGCGGAAGTCGCTATCAATCATATCTTGGGAGTGGAAGACCGGATGAATTACGATTGTGTTCCGGGAGTTGTTTATACCAATCCCGAAGTGGCAGGAGTGGGAAAGACAGAAGAAGAATTGATAAAATCAGGACTTTCTTACCGTGTGTCCAAATTACCGATGGCTTATTCCGGTCGGTTCGTAGCCGAGAATGAACAGGGAAACGGTCTTTGTAAACTGATTCAGGATGAAGAAGGGAAGATCATTGGTTGCCACATGTTGGGAAATCCGGCGTCGGAACTCATTGTGATCGCAGGTATTGCTATTCAGAGAGGCTATACGGTGGAAGAATTTCAGAAGACTGTATTTCCGCATCCTACGGTCGGAGAGATTTATCACGAGATTATGTTTTAACTCTTATTCTGTCTGACCTATGATTCGATGTATCTATAGTCCGTTTACTGATATTTACTTTCACTTGGCTGCAGAAGAATATCTGTTGAAGCAGGGAAATGAAGACATTTTCATGCTTTGGCAGGACACTCCTTCTGTGGTAATAGGAAAGCATCAGCGGTTACGGTCGGAAGTCGATCAGGAATGGGCGGAACGGGAGCAGGTACATGTTGCCCGTCGTTTTTCCGGTGGAGGAGCAGTGTACCATGATTTGGGCAATGTCAATCTGACTTTTATAGAAACGACTCCCCGCTTGCCGGAGTTTGTCACGTATTTGCAGCGGACGTTGGATTTCCTGAACTCTATGGGACTGATGGCAACAGGAGGCGAACGATTGGGGATTTATCTGAATGGATTGAAAATATCAGGAAGTGCGCAATGCTTGTACAAGGATCGGGTATTGTATCATTGCACGCTATTGTATGATACGGACCTTACAGCGTTGCATCAAGCATTGAATCCGGAACCGATGGTCGATGATGAAACGTTGTCGTCTGTATATGCTGTTCCTTCCGTTCGGAGTGAGGTAACTAATATTCGCAGGCATTTGCCGGCGGGGACTGTCACTGATTTCAAAGAAAAGGCTTTTCAGTATTTCAGTAAGTCGCAATCCGTCAGTGCTTTCACCAGGGAGGAGATAGAAGCCATCAATCAGCTCCGGGAAGAGAAATATATTCAGAAAGAGTGGATATATAGCCGTTGATGCTTGGCTGTACCGATTGGCATCCGGTTAAAATTTGCTTAACTTAAAACTTTCTATTTCAGCCCATTGTTGTAATATATCTAAGGTTGAATAATAAATTTACTGTCTATGTCAAAATTCGAAATAAAAATGCCTAAGTTGGGCGAGAGTATAACCGAAGGGACCATTGTCTCTTGGTCTGTAAAGGTGGGTGACATGATTCAGGAAGACGATGTGCTTTTTGAAGTGAATACTGCTAAAGTAAGTGCAGAAATCCCTTCTCCCGTAGCGGGAAAAGTGGAGGAGATTTTATATAAGGAAGGTGACACGGTAGCTGTAGGAATAGTAGTTGCCATTATTGATTTGGATGGCGAAGAATCATCCGGTACGGAGCCGGCAAGCGAAGGTGCCACAAACGAAGGAGCTGATGCCAGTCAGGTTGCCGCTGATGTTTCCGGAACATCACAATCAGCAGCAGACATTGCTAAGAGTCAATCAGTGAATACTGCATCACCCCCCGTTGATACATCCAAACCCGTTGCTGTTGAGGAAGAACGTTGGTATTCTCCTGTTGTGATTCAGTTGGCGCGGGAAGCTAAGATTCCGAAAGAAGAGTTGGATGCTATACAAGGTACAGGTTATGAAGGGCGGTTGAGTAAGAAAGATATAAAAGACTATATTGAAAAGAAGAAAAGAGGAGATATGGCTGAACAGAAGCCAGCCTCTGCCGTTGCTGCTCCTGCTGCAAACAAACCGTCGGTGGTTGTTGCTCCCGAACCGATAACTCCGAAAACGTCTCCGGCTGCATCTGCCCCTGCTGCACAGTCGGCTGCTACTTCATCCAAATCGTCTGCTCCTGTTGCCATGCCTGGAGTTGAAGTGAAAGAGATGGATCGTGTTCGCCGGATTATTGCCGATCACATGGTTATGTCTAAGAAAGTATCTCCTCATGTAACCAATGTGGTAGAAGTGGACGTCACCAAGCTGGTGCGTTGGCGTGAAAAGAATAAAGATGCTTTCTTCCGTCGCGAAGGAGTGAAGTTGACTTATATGCCTGTAATAACCGAGGCCGTAGCGAAAGCATTGGCAGCCTATCCTCAAGTGAATGTGTCGGTAGACGGATATAACATCCTCTTTAAGAAACATATCAATGTAGGTATTGCTGTCTCTCTGAACGATGGAAATCTGATTGTGCCTGTGGTGCATGACGCCGATCGTTTGAATCTGAACGGCCTGGCAGTTGCTATTGACTCTTTAGCCCTGAAAGCAAGGGATAATAAATTAATGCCGGAAGATATTGATGGCGGTACATTTACCATTACCAATTTCGGAACGTTCAAGAGCCTGTTCGGTACACCGATTATTAATCAGCCGCAGGTTGCTATTTTGGGAGTAGGGTATATCGAGAAGAAACCTGCTGTGATAGAAACACCGGAAGGCGATACGATTGCCATCCGCCATAAAATGTATCTGTCTTTGTCTTACGACCATCGGGTAGTAGACGGAATGTTGGGAGGTAACTTCCTCCACTTTATAGCCGACTACCTCGAAAACTGGCAAGGCTGATAACTGATTGTTTCACTCATTAAGAACTTCATTCACTATGAAAAAGAAATATGATATAAAAACGACAGATGTAGAAACCCTGAAAAAGTGGTATCATCTGATGACATTGGGGCGTGCTTTGGATGAAAAAGCACCGTCATACCTGCTGCAATCTTTGGGTTGGTCTTATCATGCTCCTTACGCGGGGCATGATGGTATTCAGCTTGCCATCGGTCAGGTATTCACTTTGGGCGAAGACTTCCTGTTTCCTTACTACCGCGATATGCTGACTGTACTTTCTGCCGGAATGACTCCGGAAGAAATCATCTTGAATGGTATCTCGAAAGCGACAGACCCAGGCAGCGGCGGACGTCACATGTCGAACCATTTCGCCAAACCGGAATGGCACATCGAAAATATCTCTTCCGCTACGGGAACGCATGACCTTCATGCTGCAGGTGTGGCGCGGGCAATGGTATATTATGGACATAAAGGAGTCGCCATCACTTCTCACGGAGAATCTGCCACTTCCGAAGGCTTTGTATATGAGGCTATCAATGGCGCCAGCCTTGAACGTCTTCCTATCATTTTTGTGATTCAGGACAACGGATATGGTATCTCTGTCCCTAAATCGGAACAGACAGCCAACCGCAAAGTTGCGGAAAACTTCTCCGGTTTCAAGAACCTGAAAATCATCTATTGCAATGGAAAAGATGTATTCGATTCGATGAATGCCATGACCGAAGCTCACGAATATGCAAGGGAAACCCGTAATCCGGTGATTGTGCAGGCCAACTGTGTTCGTATCGGTTCCCATTCCAACTCGGATAAACATACCCTGTACCGGGATGAGAACGAACTGGAATACGTAAAAGATGCCGATCCGTTAATGAAATTCCGCCGGATGTTGTTGCGTTACAAACGCCTGACGGAGGAAGAGTTGCAACAGATCGAAGCTGACGCAAAGAAAGAACTGTCGGCTGCCAACCGAAAAGCGTTGGCTGCTCCCGATCCTGATCCTAAGAGCATCTACGATTTTGTGATACCCGAACCTTATCAACCCCAGAAGTACAAAGAAGGTACTCATGAAGCAGAGGGCGAAAAGACCTTCCTGGTAAATGCCATTAACGAGACATTGAAAGCCGAATTCCGCTACAATCCCGATACGTTTATCTGGGGACAGGACGTAGCAAACAGAGAGAAAGGCGGCGTGTTTAATGTCACCAAAGGGATGCAGCAGGAATTCGGCGAAGCCCGTGTGTTCAGTGCGCCGATTGCCGAAGATTATATTGTAGGCACCGCCAACGGAATGAGCCGCTTTGATCCTAAAATCCATGTCGTGATAGAGGGAGCAGAGTTTGCTGATTACTTCTGGCCTGCCGTAGAACAATATGTAGAATGTACGCATGAGTATTGGCGTAGCAATGGTAAGTTTGCCCCGAATATAACGCTGCGGTTGGCTTCCGGAGGTTATATCGGTGGAGGGTTGTATCACTCTCAAAATATAGAAGGAGCTTTGACTACATTGCCGGGAGCACGAATTGTCTGCCCTTCTTTTGCCGATGATGCAGCTGGATTGTTACGTACTAGTATGCGCTCTAAGGGATTTACTTTGTTTCTCGAACCGAAAGCATTGTATAATTCGGTAGAAGCCGCCACTGTGGTGCCGGAAGACTTTGAAGTACCTTTCGGAAAAGCACGTATCCGCCGTGAGGGTACGGATTTGAGTATTATCACCTATGGAAATACAACCCATTTCTGTCTGCATGCCGCCGAACGATTGGAGAAAGAGGGTGGTTGGAAAGTAGAAGTGATCGATATTCGTTCTCTGATTCCGCTGGATAAAGAGGCTATATTTGAATCGGTCAAGAAGACCAGCAAAGCATTGGTTGTACATGAAGATAAAGTATTCTCCGGTTTCGGTGCGGAGCTTGCAGCAATGATTGGTGAGGAAATGTTCCGTTATCTCGACGGACCGGTGCAGCGTGTCGGTTCTACGTTTACTCCCGTCGGTTTCAATCCGATACTGGAAAAAGAAATTTTGCCGGACGAAGCTAAGATATACGAAGCTGCACGGAAATTATTGGAATATTAAAAGAGAAAAATTATGAAAAAGATAGGTTTGTTTTATGCTACCAAAGCCGAAAGAACGAGTTGGGTGGCAGAGAAAATACAGAAAGAGTTTGGTGAAGACAAGATAGAAGTAGTGCCTATCGAGCAGGCCTGGCAGAATGATTTTGCTGCTTATGACTGCTTCATTGTGGGTGCTTCCACTTGGTTTGACGGAGAACTTCCTACTTATTGGGACGAACTGTTGCCGGAACTCCGGACAATGAAATTGAAAGGTAAGAAGGTTGCTATCTTCGGTTTGGGAGATCAGATACGTTATCCGGAAAATTTTGCAGATGGAATCGGTTTGCTGGCAGAAGTTTTTGAAGGGGATGGGGCTACCTTGGTCGGTTTTACTTCTTCCGAAGGTTACACTTTCGAACGTTCAAAGGCTTTACGTGGCGAGCAGTGGTGCGGGTTGGTTGTCGATTTGGATAATCAGTCCGAACAGGCGGAAAAGAAAATCAAAGCATGGTGCCAACAGGTCAAAAAAGAGTTCGCGTAACGACTTTATTTCTCTTTATAAGATAGTGACGCTATCCGATGCAAATAGTGACGGTATATGCTATGGATAGCGTCACTATCCCACGCGTATACCGTCACTATTTTTTTTCTGCATTAATCTGGAGTCTTACGCTTGTTTATAGCGTATATCGACTGCGATTTTTGCTTGCTTCCTTATATCTCTTAATGATAAGGGAGCTTTCTCTTTTAAAGATATTTGTTGGCTCTTATCCTTTATAAATAAATTTCACTTCTGCCCAACGATTCTTCTCTTTATAATGAACGAAAGTCAGTCCGTTCTTCTCCGCTTCTTCGCGAATGGCGGCAATGTCGTCTACATAAAATCCACTCATATAGAGTTCGGAATTCGTATGCATACAGGCAACATATTGCTTCATGTCATTCAGTAATATATTCCGGTTGATGTTGGCGATGATAACGTCGAAAGGTCCTTTTCCTACAAGCGACGAGGCATCTCCTTGTGATACGGCAATATCGTCTACGTGGTTCAATTCGATGTTTTCGATGGAGTTTCGTACGCACCATTCATCAATGTCGATGGCTGTACAGGGGCGTGCGCCCCGCATACGTGCGAGGATGGCAAGAATCGAAGTTCCGCAGCCCATATCGAGCAGGGATTTATCTTTCAGTTCGCTGTCCAATAATTCTTCAATGATGAGGCTGGTAGTTTCGTGGTGTCCTGTTCCGAAGGCCATTTGAGGATTGATGACAATGTCATATTCCGCTTTGGGGACATCTTGGTGGAAAGTGCTGTGGATCACACATCGGTTTCCGATAATGATGGGTTGGAAGAAATTCTTTTCCCATTCCTCGTTCCAGTCCTTGTCTTCCGCTTCGGTATATGTATAAGTAATATCCGTATCGGGTAGGGGGAACTCGTTGATGGCAATCTTGATGGCGTTTTCATCACACAATGTCTGTTGGATATATGCGGTCAGTCCGCCTTCACACTCAACAAAACTTTCAAATCCGACTTCACCCAGTATGGCAGCCAGTACGTCATTGACGGTTTCGGTACAAGGCTGGGTGCGGAATGTGAACTCAAAATACTTCATAGTTGTTTTTAATGCTGGTGAATAATGTGCAAAGATACAGCAATCCGGGTATAGAAAGTCAAGTTTGCCTGAACTTTATGCCGGTGAGCGTTGTATCTTCTACAAAGATAGTTAGAAATAGGGATTTCCCTATTATCCTTTGGGGAAAATCTCCCCCGGACGAAAAATCTCTTCCTTATCTTTGTAACGTGAATAAGTTTAAGTAATTACATAAACCGAGATGATATGAAAAAGATTGTTTATTTCTTGCTATTTGCCTTGTGCCTTCCGATAGGTATCTTTGCACAAAGCGTTGATGACGACCTTTACTTCGTACCTTCCAAAGACAAACAGGAGAAGAAAGAAACTCCAGTTAAGAAGGAACCGAAGAAACAGGTGACGACTAACATCTATACTTCACCGGGTACTACAGTGGTTGTTCAGGACCGTAAGGGAAGAACACGGGATGTGGATGAATATAACCGCCGTTACGATGCACGTGAAAATGAATTCGTAATGGATAATGATACCTTATATATAAAAGAAAAATCTAATCCGGATTTGGACGGAGAATGGGTGACGGGCGAATTCAATGGTACAACAGACGACTATGAATACGCTGAACGTATCATCCGTTTCCGCAATCCGCGTTTTGCTATCAGTATCAGCAGCCCGTTGTACTGGGATGTAGTTTACGGTCCGAACTCATGGGATTGGAACGTATATACCGATGGTATGTATGCTTATGCATTCCCGACGTTCAGTAACCCGCTTTGGTGGGATTGGCGTTATGGCTCTTACGGCTGGGGATGGAACTATGGCTGGGGATGGAATCGTCCTTATTACTCTTGGGGATATTACCCCGGTTATTGGGGAGGCGGCTACTGGGGTGGCTGGTATGGCGGCGGATATTGGGGACATCATCACCATTGGCATGGTGGTCCTAGCTGGGGCTGGGGCGGAGGTGGAAACCATTGGGCTCGCAACACTTATTACAATGATCGTCGTTCTAATTTTGGAAATAATGGAGGAAGCGCTCGACGTTCTTCTTATACATCAAGCGGAGATCGTAGAATAGGTACAACTGTTGGCACGCGGCGTGCTAATACAGGGAGTGTTAGCCAGTCAGCTCGTCGGGGTGGTACAACAGAAAACTATAACTCTTCTAGAAGAACTGTAGGTACCCGTACTACAAATACGAGAGTAGGAACTGGTAACAATTCAAGTTCTTCTCGCCGGAATACCACATATACTCGTCCAAGTAGTACACGTAGCAGTTCATCATATGATAGCAATCGTTCCAGTTCTTCTTCCCGTCGGACTTATGGAACAACGGAAAATAGCAGTAGTCGTTCTTCTTCTACTTATAATCGTGGAAGTTCAACTACACGTAGCTATTCACCGTCGAGCAGCAGTCGCTCTTCTTCTAATTCCAATTATTCTCCAAGTCGTTCTTCCTCTGGTTCCAGCTATTCACCGAGTCAGTCTTCATCCTCTCGTTCGAGTGGTTACTCAAGTGGTGGAAGTTCCCGTTCCAGTTCCGGTTCGTCAGGTGGAGGTGGTAGTCGAAGAAGATAAAATGATTGGTTTTATTAAAAAGACATATTTATGAAAAATATAAGATTTGCAATAGTGATATTGTGTACTTTAGTTGGTACTACTGCCGCAAGTGCACAAAACTTATACGATGCTGCCCGGTTAATGGGAAATGACTTGAATGGAACCGCCCGGTTTGTCGGCATGGGAGGAGCCATGGGAGCATTGGGAGGTGATATCTCGACGATGGGTACCAATCCGGCAGGTATTGGTATTTATAGAAGCAGTGATGTGATGACCACATTTGGCTTTAGCAATATTGGGTTAAAGTCTAATACAAATGGTAATAAGAATGAACTAGATAAGTTTAGAGGTTCATTTGATAATGTGGGATTTGTTATATCAAGTCGTATTGGAAATGAAACAGCTCTACGGTTTGTGAACTTTGGTTTTAATTACCGTAAGGTGAAGTCTTTTGATAAAAATATGGCAATGAATGGTTTGATGGAAGATATGGGAGGACCACTGTCGCAAAGTGATTTATTTGCTTCTTTGTCATATGGGCTTCCTGAGGACTATTTGAGTTCTAATGCTGCTTTTACTGACGGAGGGATAGATGCTGCACCATGGTTGGGAGCTATGGCTTTACGAACCAGAGTGATTGGATTGAATGATAGTGAGAATAATCAGTACGCTAGTAATGTAGGCTATAGAGTCGATTCTGAAGGCAATATTATTTATTTGCCTGTAATGGGAGAATATACTTCTAGAGAAAAAGGCGGATTGCACTCTTATGACTTTAATGTTGCGCTCAATATCTATGACAGAGTCTATTTCGGTGCTACCATTGGAGCTTATAGCGTCGATTATTCTAGAAATTCTATTTATAGAGAAAGTTACCAGGGAGATGTTTCTAACTATTCTTTAGAGAATTGGTTTGATACAAGTGGTACTGGATTTGATTTTAAGCTAGGAGTAATTGTACGTCCATTTGAGTCATCATCTTTTCGTATTGGGGCTGCGATACATACGCCTACTTGGTTTAATTTGGAAGACCGTACATCTGCTCTCTTAATTTCCGATATTGATATGAATAGTGATGGGACGATTGGTAAGGATGAACTGTATGAATATGATACAATGGAATTCCCAGGTGAATCGAAAACAAAGTATCAGTTGGTGACTCCTTGGAAATACAATTTGAGTTTAGGATATACGATTGGTCGTTCTGTTGCATTAGGGGCAGAATATGAGTATAGTGATTATTCTTCGGCTAAGTTGAAATATGACGATGGTATGCGGATGGAGGATGAAACATCGCAGATCAAAACAGGATTGAAAGGGGTACATACACTTCGTGTTGGAGCAGAGTTTAAACTGGCACCGGAGTTTGCTTTTCGTGTAGGTTACAATTATAGGACAGCTGCTATGTATGATGATACGTTTAAGAGAATAGCACTTAATAGTATTAGTACAAGTACTGAGTTTTCTAATCTGAAAGCAACTAATAATTATACTTTGGGATTTGGTTATAAAGGATCTGTTTTTTATGCGGATTTAGCCTACCAATTGAATACTTATAAAGAAGATTTCTATCCATTCTATAATGAAGTAGGAGAACACTTTGAAACAATACTTGTGCCGAATGCTACCAAAGTAACTAATACCCGCCATCAGGTACTGCTTACTTTAGGTATGCGTTTCTAACCTAAAAAAGACAGTTTTCAATTTCAATAATAACTTTTGTGTGTAAAAAATCCCTGGAATGCTGAGTGTCTACAGCGGTTCCGGGGATTTTTATTAGTATCACTTTTTATTCTTTAGTCTTATCTGAATAGTGGAGTTCGTTCGTCAATGATTCCGCGTCTTGCGTACATTTTTACTGCTACAGGAGTTCCGGCTTCTATGGTAATGTCCTCCTCTGCGATGATAGGTTCTTCTTTACCGTCCTCCAGGATAACCGTTCCTATTTTCTCGCCGGCTTTGATGATCTGCGGAATCAAGTTAGTCAAGATACCTTCAGATACTTTCCGGATATCAATGTATTCCGGTTTTGCATTGGGGTCAGCTTCGATTTTACCGCTGAACAGGTCTTGCACACCTTTGTTCTTCAAGAACAGTTTAACGATTGCTCTACCTTCGTACGGCTGGTTGTTCTCGTCAAGCAGAACGACGGGCGTTGTCATTCTCTTAAATGCAAGAGCAACGCTCTTAGAACCTTTGTTGGCTTGGGCTGTACCGAACAAATATTCTAAGCCACCCTTGATTTCACGATAGCGGCTGCTCAATGATCTGGTAGTAGCAGCTTCGTCGGTCAATTCAGGATAATGAGCATAGAAAGTAACCGTTTCCGAATCGGTGCCCGCCTCGTTCCAAGTCTGGCTATCCATGCCTATGGCAAACGGATGATAATCTTGCTCGGCAACGGACATGGAGATAACATCTCCGGCAGCGAAGTTGCTCTTTAACGGAAGTGTCAGACTACTGCTGTTACGAGTAAGAGCATTGTTGATACTTTGGTCAATAGAAGTAGAAAAGTCGATCACTCCATTACTGGGATCTTGCAGTTCTTCTTGCTGTTGACAACTGAACAGGCATACTGATGCCATAACAAATAAAAGGCTTTTTCTTTTCATTTGAGGGTAATTAATAGGTTAATAATAGTGAGAGGTTTTCTAATATTCTACTCTGTCTTCTTTGGCCACCCAGGCTTTGAAGGCAGTAAGGGCTTCATTATGTAGTAGGATTTCGGAAGGCAGCTTTCTGTCTTCAGGTTTCAGTTGCAGTTCGTCATAGATAAAAGAGTCGTCGAAGCCGATGTTTTTGGCATCGGTCTTGTTGTTTCCATAGTACATCTTATCCAGGCGTGCCCAATAAATAGCACCTAGGCACATGGGGCAAGGTTCGCAGGAAGTATAGATTTCGTATCCGCTAAGATCAAATGTTCCGAGTTTGGCAGCTGCGGCACGTATGGCGCTTACCTCGGCGTGAGCCGTAGGGTCACAAGATGCAGTGACACGATTAACTCCTGTTGCAACTATTTCTCCGTCTTTCGTGGCAATCACAGCACCGAAAGGACCTCCACCATTTTCAACATTTTCTTTTGAAAGCTCGATCGCTTTTCTCATTAAAGCTTCTTTAGTCATGGCACAAAAAATATATTGTTAGTTTCATTTTTTCTTTGCTTCTTTCTACAAAGATAGAAAAAACTAACAATATACAATGGAATGTCCCTATTAATTTCTTAACAATACTGGCAGAATCCGGAAAAAGAAGGAACTTTTTTTTGCTTTTTTTAGGGTTATAGCTTACCTAAGATCTTGTCCATTACCCAGTTAGTCAACGTTGCGCTTTCGCCGTCGCAAGAGCAAACCGACTTACCCAATAAGTGGTCTACTACTGCTTGGATAAGAGGCTGTTGCACGTGTTCCGGGTTACCGATACAGATTTCTTCCCGTCCTTTCTCGGTATGTAGTCCGATAGGTTCGTAAGTAAAGACAGAGAAGCAAATCATTCCTTTGTCACCGATAATCTCTATGCGGTCTTCGCGGGCAGAATCATGGGCTACGAAGCACCAGGAACCACTACCCACCAGTCCGTTGTCAAATTGGAAACAGGCGCTTAATGTATCTTCGGCAGGATAAAGTCCGCCGCGATTACTCTTGTAACCGCTTGCTTCGAGGATGCAACCGAACATATCCTGCAACAAATCAATCTGATGCGGAGCAAGGTCGTAGAAGTAGCCGCCGCCGGCAATATCAGCCTGCACACGCCAGGGAAGATTATCACGATTGTAATCCAGATCGCGTGGCGGCTGGGCAAAACGAATCTGTACATTGATAACGTTGCCGATCGTCCCGTTCTCTACTAATTCCTTTACTTTCTGGAAATAGGGAAGATAACGTCGGTAGTATGCTACGAAACAGGGAACCCCCGTTTCATTGGATATGCGGTTGATTCGGGTACATTCTTCATACGTCACCGCCATTGGTTTCTCAATATAGGCCGGTTTACCCGCTTTCATGGACATAATGGCATACGTAGCGTGTGAAGAAGGAGGAGTGGCGATATAGACAGCGTTTACTTCCGGATCATCTATCAGCTCCTGTGCATCGTCATACCATTTCTTGATTCCTCTCTCTTTGGCATACGCTTTCGCTTTCGCGCCGTCACGACTCATCACGGCTACGACTTCCGAATGTTCTACTTTCTGGAAAGCGGGACCGCTTTTCGTCTTGGTTACTTCTCCGCAACCAATGAAGCCCCATTTGATAATCTTTTCACTCATAATATAATATACCTATTGTGTCTGTTCTAACAAACCCCAAAGATAAAGCTATTTTTTGTCAAGAGCAACTTTATTGATTATTAACTTAGCGGGGACAGTTGGAAAACAGACATTGTGTTTTGTTTCAACAGAAGCTCTGTTTTATCGGAACAGAGGCTCTGTTTCAGGCAAACAGAACGTCTGTTTGAGGCGGATATATACTTCATTTCGGTAAGAAGCAAGGTGAACACTGCTGATCCTCCGGCTGAAGGACCATAACCACCGGGCAAAGCGCAAGGAAAAGCCGGGGCGGGGAGAGGTTTTTCCCGGCTGGATAAAAAGAAAGGAGAGAATCGCGATTCCCTCCTTTGCATGTAGTTTAATTGAAACTACTTTATCATTAACTCTGTAAAGATACGACATTCGAAAGCGAAAGTCAAGTCTTTGGGAGTTTATTTCTGGAAATAGACATGAATATATCTATCTTACATTCTGTTTTTGATTGTTTTCTTCTGATCTGTAAAATGATAAGGTTATTCTTTATCATAGTACTTTTTATAAATCTTCTGGTATTCTTTCTCCTTTTGGAATTTATCCAGCCATGCATTCAAACTATCGAGTAAAGCTGGTGATTGTTTGCTGACTGCCCATGAGTAGAATTGTGTAAAGCTGATGGCTGTATTTATATCTATCTGCGGGATGGAATCGGCAGCCGCGCGTGCGATGCTTTCGTCACAAACGGCATAGTCGATATCTCCATGAGCTACCATTGAGATTAATTGTTCGGAACCGTATTTATCTATTTCTTTGATATAAATGGTATCTCCGATTTCATTTCCCAGGTTTTGGATACGCAGGATGGAGGGAGAGCCTTTTACTACGTGAAGTGTCCGCCCGGCCAAGTCCAGCTGGCTACGGATATAGAGTGAGTCGTTTTCTCCGTTTTCTTTCCGTTGCACGAGCACTTGCTTGTTGAGCGTGATGGGAGAGGTGAGGAGCAGAGAATCTTTCAGTTCGCTGGTGGCTAATATACCGCAGGCAATTACATCGTAACGTCCTTCACTTAATCCTTCCAGCCGTTCTTCGAAACTCATCAGGGGTGTTATTTCGGTCTTTAATCCCTTGTCATGGGCAAAAGCCTGTATCAGTTCGTAATGGAAACCGGAAACGGTATCGCCGTCCACGTAGAAACTGATCGAGTTATATTCAGTCGCTACACGCAATATACCTTCTTTGGCAATGGCTGCATAATCACGTGGGTGTCCTGACGGCTTTTCCTGATTACCGCATTGGCGGATAGAAAAGATGATTGCCAATACAATGATTACGGGCACTAAATATCTGGCCAGTCTCAATTTGGGGCGTGTTACCATAAGCCATATAGATTTTGTTAATCATAGAAATTCCATGAAAGACCGAATTTCAGTACACGCGGGTTGATAGGATAGTGAGGAGCCAGGAAGTAATTCGGGCTGCTCATACCTTGATTCACGTGATACATCATTACATAGAAACGTGTACGCTTTAGATGTAAGTTTGCGTATACATTCACGATCGGATAACCTCCTATCTCTACCTGGTCATTTTCCGGTTGCAAATAGAAGTTTTGGATAGCCGGCATATAAGCGGGTGCATTGTATTTACTGAAATAACGCACATCGGCACCCAATTGTACACTAAGCACTTTCTTTGCCAGCTTGAACTGCATATAGAAATTGTGATACAGCGAAAGATCAGGCAAAGGTAATACGGTCTGGTCGCTGGACTTTTGCCAGGTTACTTCATTGTCTAAATGGAAGATTCCCAGCTTGAAGTCCTGATTAAGACTTGCTGACAACACCTGTATACTTCCGCTTTTCTGTTCCGGCATTGCTTGTTGGTTGAAATAAGTGTAGTTCTTTATGTTTTCAACTCCTGCTTTCAAGCGTGTTCTCCAACGTGCAATGCTTAATTCTCCTTCAATACGGGTACGAAATTCCTTGTCCATATCATTGTCCCACATGAAGTGTTTGGAATGATAATGACGCATATAGAAAGGCGCAAGCTTATTGCTGACTTCACCACGGGCTATAAGGCTCACAGTGTCTTTCCATAACGGAAAGTTAAGGTCGATATCTCCTTTCACATTGAATTGTCCGATTGCTTTTCCGGCGAGTCCCACTTCACCAATGGCATGGTAATGAAGTACATTTCCTTCACGTTTGGATAATTCGCCTCCAACAAATATTTCATTTTCATTGTATTTGTCGGGCAATGGATTCCCCTCCATATTCATAAGAGTATACTTGCTGATTTTATAGGAAGCAAATGCCGTGAGTCCGGCTTTGGCATATTTGTTGAATCCTTCGAGTAGAGCAATACCTATGGTATTCTTGATACCCATATAGGTAGTACTGTCTCTGGCAATCGGATTATCCGGTTCCAAATAGGTGTTTTGATAATAGTTCTTTTCACGCATGTCATCATCAGAGTTGAAGCTATGACGTGCACGCTCTACCTGAATGGTATGTATAAAACTAGTGACCGGCACAAATTCTTGTTTGGCTGGAGTCGTATCATTTTCGGCCTGCGGTATGTCGCGGCTGAATCCCAGATTGTAACGTTGGGTCAGGAATACATAAAAGTCATGATTACGGTTGGTTGTGGCGCTTAGTACAGTCGGGATATTGGTTGATTCATATTCTCTTTGGCCTTGTGCCATCTCTTCAGGAGCAGTGATGTATCGGTCGTCCTCAATACCTCCGTTTTCATTTGTTTTGAGATAATTGTTGCTGTATATAGCTTGCATCTGATAGCGGTCGCCGATATAACTACCGAAAATTGCCGCATTGAAATAAGCCGTATTTTGGTTATTATAATATCCTCGTCCGTACAAGTAATCTATGTTAAAACCAAAAGCCAGCTTCTTGTTTACATTGACAGAGAAATAAGACTTAAAGCGTTCTTCTCCGTTTATTTTATTACCGGCTTTATGATACGTCAGATTGGTATAAGGTACGTTACTATTGGTGAAATTGAACTCCGTAGGACGAATAAAGAAACTGGAGAAAGGCTCCATAAAGATAGTCGGTTCCGGATCACGACGTTCAAAGAAGATGCGTGACATACGGGGAGAACCCATATTGGCCAGATAATTATAATGTCCGGTAAGTCCTTCGGTAAGATTGGTGTTTTGGAAGTGGTGATAAGCAGTATCCGCCGGGATGATAGTCCGGTCGCCCAACTGATTATTAATACGCCACATATATAATTTCGGAGGTAACCCCTGTACTTCTACATTTGCACTATCCAGTCTGTCCGGAATCATGGCAGGGTCCACCTGGTTACCGTATTGGTCGTATCCGTTTTCGTCCACTCTCTGGCGACCATTATCGAACTGTGCATGGACAGTTGTCAAACCTATAACGGAAAAGATTATATATAATAGTAAGATTCGTCTCATAATTGGAGGCAAAGATACTTACTTTAATTGATTTAATGATAATGGATAATTGAAAATTATGTTGCATACGTACTATACGTAGCTAATAATTATCAATTATCCATTGTACATTATCTGTTAATTAAACCTCACGGATTAACTCCATACCTTTCTTGATAGCTTCCTCGTTCATAGGAATCAAGTGATGGTGGCGTTCCGGCAGGGTTTTCTTAAGTCCTTTGATAACATTCTCCAGCGTTACGATGGGGCGAAGCTTCAATAATCCGCCAAGTACGATCATGTTGAATGCTTTGGCATTGTTCATCTCGTTGGCTGCATCCATTGCGTCGATACGATATACCTTAATATCCTTACGGGTAGGAGGGTTGATAATTCCGTAACCGTCATAAATCAGGATACCGCCGGGTTTCACTTTGCTTTCAAACTTTTCGAGTGAAGGCTGATTCAGAATGATGGCAGCGTCGTATTTACTAAGAATCGGTGAGGATATTTTGTCATCGCTTACAATAACTGTAACGTTGGCTGTTCCACCTCGTTGTTCGGGACCATAAGCGGGCATCCAGGTCACTTCTTTGCCTTCCATCAAACCGGAATATGCCAGAATCTTACCCATAGACAATACGCCTTGTCCACCGAATCCTGCTATAATTATTTCTTCTTTCATTGTTCTGTTGACTTTTAGCGTTATTCTTTATCTTTTAAATCACCCAGCGGATAGAATGGGAACATGTGTTCTTCCATCCATTTGTTCGCCTTCTCCGGAGTCATCTTCCAGCCTGAACTACAAGTGGAAACGATTTCTACCAGGTTGGAACCTTTACCGTTCATGGAGTTCTCAAAAGCCTTGCGGATTGCCTTCTTAGCCTTACGGATAGCCGGTACGGATTGTACGGACTGACGGGTTACGTAAGCAGTTCCTTCCAGTTGGGCTGCGATTTCAGTAATCTTCAATGGATAGCCGTGAAGTTCAACGTCACGTCCGTAAGGACAAGTCGAGCTCTTCATGCCTACCAGTGTAGTCGGAGCCATCTGGCCGCCTGTCATACCGTAGATCGCATTATTGATAAAGATAATCGTGATATTCTCACCACGGTTCAAAGCGTGGATTGTTTCGGCTGTACCGATGCAAGCCAAGTCACCGTCGCCCTGATAAGTGAAAACAAGGCGGTCCGGCCACAGGCGTTTCACAGCAGTCGCCACAGCAGGAGCACGTCCGTGTGCTGCTTCCTGCCAGTCAATATCGAGATAGTTGTAGGCAAACACTGCACATCCCACCGGAGAGATTCCCACGGTTTTATCTTCCATACCCATTTCCTCAATGACTTCGGCAATGAGTTTGTGTACCACACCGTGACTGCAACCCGGGCAGTAGTGCATGGCGTTATCGTTCATCAGAGTCGGTTTTTTGTAAACCAGATTCTCGGGTTTGATTATTTCTTCTTTAGTCATAACTTCATCTCCTTATCTGTTGGTGAACCGTATAAAAAACTCCATCAGCTTGACAAAGATTGCCGCGCCGCATACGTAGATAAACATTTTGAAATCATCTTTTGCTACAAAGTAGGTGATGATGGCTGCAACAGCCAATATTATAAATAGGATGTTCAGTACGTTTCTTATTTTATCGGGATTCATTGTTTCGTTATTTGATTATTTTTTCTTTCAAGGCAGTTACAATTTCATCCGGATCGGGAACGATGCCACCTAGACGTCCGAAATGTTCTACCTTTACTTTACCGTTAACAGCGAGACGGACATCTTCAATCATCTGTCCGGCATTTAGTTCCGTAACGAGCATACCTTTTACTTTATCAGCGTATGCAGCAATCGCTTTGGTTGGGAACGGCCACAGTGTAATCGGGCGAAGGATACCTACTTTAATTCCTTTTTCACGGGCTAGTTCCATTGCTTTCTGGCCAATACGTGCCATTGAACCGAAAGCGATAATCAAATACTCTGCATCTTCGCAGTTGATCTCTTCGAATCGTACTTCATTTTCTTCAATTTCACGATATTTAGCTTGAAAACGGAGGTTGTTGATTTCCATTGCTTCCGGTTTCAATTCAAGGGAAGTGATAATATTCGGTTTGCGGTCTTTTGCTTTTCCGGTAGCAGCCCATGGACATTGTTCAATTACTTCTGCTTCTGTGCGGCGTGGCTTTTGTGCAGGAAGAACAACCTTTTCCATCATCTGACCGATCACACCGTCGGCAAGGATAATAGCCGGATTACGGTATTTGAAGGCCAGTTCGAATCCTAATGCTACGAAATCCGCCATTTCTTGCACGGATGCCGGAGCGAGGGCAATCAGTTTGTAGTCTCCATGACCACCACCTTTTACTGTCTGGAAGTAGTCAGCCTGGCTAGGTTGGATAGTTCCCAGTCCGGGACCGCCACGCATTACATTTACAATCAGACAAGGAAGTTCGGCACCGGCCAAATAAGAGATTCCTTCTTGTTTCAAGCTCACACCCGGACTTGAAGAGGAGGTCATTACCTTCTTTCCGCTACCTGCACCTCCATATACCATATTGATAGCTGCCACTTCACTTTCCGCCTGGAGTACTACCATGCCGGTTGTTTCCCACGGTTTCAGTTCGGCAAGCGTTTCCAACACTTCCGATTGGGGAGTAATAGGATAACCGAAGTATCCGTCGGCACCGCAACGGATAGCTGCGTGGGCGATGGCTTCGTTTCCTTTCATTAATACAACTTCTTCTGCCATATTCTTTTCTTTTATTCTACTTTTACTTTATACACTGAAATACATCCGTCCGGACAAACCGTTGCACACGAGCTGCATCCGTTACAGGTATCTTCCTTCACTTGCCAGGCATAGTTATAGCCTTTCATGTTTACCTCTTTATTGAGGGCGATTACATCGAGCGGACACGCCACTACACACAGGTTGCATCCTTTGCAACGCTCCGTGTCGACTACGATTGCTCCTTTGATTTTTGCCATAATCTTTATTTTATTACGTTATCTTTGAGTACGGTTATTGATTATACATCTCTTTTATTGATTGAACATATCCTTGTGGTAGAAGTTGAGGATATCTATTACCATCTTCCTGGCCTGAACGGCAGGACTGTCCGGATTGAGCTCGATGGCATACTGGTAGTTGTCCAGTGCCCGCTTCCAATCTCCTTTCTTTCGGTAGGCATTTCCCCGTAAATAGTAAAGAGTATCTTTCTCTTTTTCGACAGAACTGTCTTGGAGAAGCTGGTCCAATTGCTTAATCGCTGTGTCCACATCCCCCTGATTGATAAGCTCTTTTAGGTTGTCTATTTGCTCCATTTCTTTTCGTCTTTCGGGATTCTGAAACGCAAAGATAGTTTTTATTTATGTAAACAGGGCAAATGAGGACGGAAATTTGCAACGTTTTGAGTTTATTGCATATTGTATAGTAGAGGTGGAATTTGCCTTTTTCTTGACATATCCGTAACTTTATTAATCAAAAAACGATATGAATCAGGAGTTATTATTGTTTTTGGAGTTGTAGTTTATTCATTATTTATATCCATGTCTAATCACTTTATATGGTTGAACTATTGTCAACAATATTTTGTGGCTTATCGAAATTAAGATAAATAGCCTTGCCTAAAAAGTCGTCAAAAGAGGGTGCTATATACTTAATAGAAGCTATATCTAAATCTCCTAAATCTACCCTATATATACTATTGTTTGGCAGGTGGAAAATATATCCAATATCACCATCCATGCCAAATGCTAAATACTCTTTTTGAAGATATTTGTGTATTCCATAGTCATTATTGTAAGCAACAATATCTTCAATAGCCCATATATAGATGTAGTTATCTCCTAATTTACCCTCGCCACCATTGCTCCATAACAGAAATCTTTTGTACTGATAGGGCAAGGTTGTATTTAGAAGTTTTTCTACGTCTTCAATAGACGCTGTATTTGCACCATTCTTTATTATACCATTTACTTTCTATTACTTCCATATTGATTTTGTTGTACTACTGTTAATGTGTTTCAGCTAACTGCTGTTTCCTCGTTTATTTTTTTATTTTGATAAATGTTAATCTCAGACGGATCATTTCTTTTAGGACAATTTACCCGTTTGTTACTGATATTATTTCGCTTGCTATTATTTTTCTTTGTTGCTTATTTATGTCCGAAGAGCAGTGGATGCAATTCATGGCATCCATTGCATATAGTTTTGTAGTATGCTTGGAAAGCGGTACACCTATTCTTTTTAATACTGGTTTAATCACTTCATAAATGATACTTATATCTGCATTACTGGTGATTCCCTGCTTTTTAACAAAATCTATTATGCAGTTCAATCTGCATATATATTCTTTATACTCCACATATTGATTTTCTTTTAAGATATAGTGCAATATGATTTTACTTTGCTTTTCGCAGATTCTTGCCGCTTGCTGTATCGATTGGCACATAAAATCTTTTTCTTCTTTTGTGGTAGTTTGAAACCACAAATCATTCTTACCCAATATTTCACCTATTCGTAAGTAACAATCCTGTGGCAATAATATAGGTGAATACATCGCCCATGTATATGACAATGCTGTATAAAATGAAACAGTTTTTCTTCTGTCTTGATACAAAGAAGAAGACTCAATACCTACACAGACTATTAAGCCATTATCCATTTCTTTATAAAAGACTTTATTGCGGTCTTTATTGTATGGCAATGGCAAATAGCCCATTGATAGCAGTTGATTATTTATAAAATCATTCTTTTTCATTTTATTATTGCACTATCGGTAATGGTTTGCGGCTTGCTGCCGTTTATTGTGGTACAGGTGCTTGTTAGTAGCATCATTCCATTTTATACATTTTTTTCTCCCAACCTTTTAATTCTTGAAGAACAGGTTTAGGATTTTGTAATATCTGATTAAGAAATTCTATAAAGTTGGGTGCTAATACTTCTGTTTCAGGCGTTTCGTAATCAAAGAGAAGGATTTCACCTTCTTTATTCTCATCATCTGTCAATTTAAGAGCTATCACGCCATAATCAGAATATCGACCTATTGCAAAATACCCTTTGTTAAGAATTTCTTCTTGCAGTTCCTCATTATTTTCAATTAAGATTTTATTCCATGAATGAATGGGCTTTGGATATAGACGAACATCTAAATCCCAAAATATTTCATAAAAGTGTTTGTATTTCAAGTAGATCTTATATGAAAGCGGAAGAATAACATTTAATTTACTTTCTAATTTGGAAATATCCTCGTCTGAAATTTGATTATCTATCGCTTTCCATACATGGTCTTTTTCCGTAATAATGTCCACCATATAATTAGTATGTTCCGGTTGAGTGACATATATCTTAACCGATTTCCCTTGTGGTATAATATTATCAAATGTGTCCTGCATTTCAGGCTCTATGTGTTCTTCATAAGAAGGGACATACATAAGATATTCTCTGTGTTCTTGCACAAAGCCCCAACATTCATCTACATATTTTCTTATTACTTCTTCCATATTTATTTTTTCTAAATATTTTTTCACTCCGTTCTTGTCTATTTGATTACAATATTGGAGAATTTTACGCTGTACACTTCAACTCTTTATTCTGATCTTTCACATACATTCTGAAAATTCACCAATAACACTTGTATTACATATAACTTTTAGACGATATATCCTTCACTGATACTTCTTCTGCTTTCATTAACTAGTTCCATTTTTTGTTTCATACCTTGAAACGAATGGTTTCCCGTAGTGAAACAGTTTGTTTCACACCGAAAAAGAGTGTAGTTCGTTTTAATCTTTTATAAATCAGCGATTAAAAGTGTTTTTATAAAGATGCAAGTAACGATATAGTAGTGGAAGTCCAGCTACACATTGCATTGCTCTGCATAATTTCAAATATCTCTCTACGACAAAGATAGTCAATGTTGTTAATAGTTACAAGTTAATCAAAACTTATTTTAGTTTGTAATTGGTTGTTTAATGCTTCAAGAATAAGCCTTATAGCGATAAATTAACAACTAATAATGTCTAAATACTTATTCTCATCTCTTCCCAAAAGTATATAGTAATTACGTAAATACCACATAAGGATTCATGCAAGTTATTTTCCAAAGTTTATCATCTTCGTCATAATCAAAGTAAATTCCATTAATATTACTGACTTTAGAAAAGTCAATATCTGATTCACCTATTTCATTTATAACACTAAAATTCGGACTAACTAAATATTGCTTATCATTAATTATTCTTGCCATTAACCTTTTTGTTCTTTTATGTACTTTTCCATATCTGAAGTTAGGAACTTTTTTAATTTTTATAAATTTTCTCTTCGAAAATCTTACTAATAAATCGATCCATAATGCTGCATTTTCTGATACTTGGTTTTTATAGTAATCAGCATGGTCTATTAAATCTTGTTTATATGTTCTAATGCTTTTTTCCCAAAGATCATCATCATATAAGTTGGCAATTTCATAGGCAGAAATCCTTGAGCGAATTCCTGCTTGATAGATTTTAACTGATTTTATGTTAGGTAATCCTAATTCTACAAGAATAGCCAATTCTTCGATAGTATCCGCTTCTTCAATTAAATTCTGTTTCTTCATTTTCTTTGAAATACCATTGAGAACCCAAGGCATATTGAAAGAATAATGTTGAGTTACTATATTAACTGCATTTTCATGTTGAACGATATCTGACATGGATATTCCACTTAACCACTTTTTTCGTATCTCTTTTATATCAACACTATCTTCAAATTTTTCTTTATATATATTCACATCTCTAATGACGTCTTCTATATTTTCAAGAAGTGAAATGCGTTCTTCTAATGTTTTATCACTTACTATATAGCTTTGAACAATACTAATAATCTCGCTAAGCTTCTCATCTATTTGCAAATCTGAATTGATTGGAATACCAGAAGATACAATACTTTCCCAAATACTTTTTTCTATCCCTACCTTTTTTGTTATACCTTTAATTCTAGCCTTTATAAAATCGAGAACTTCATCGCCAGTAATATCTTCATAATATTGAGCTTGTATATAGGCTAAGGATTTAGTAAAATAACTATCAATCCATTCCAATGTGTTTCCTTCAAAATTATTCGAATTATGCAATGATAATAATCCGTCATCAATCAAATCAAGAAGATCATTAACTTCATCTAAAGACTCATCAATTTCATTAATACGATTTTCAGCAAGTAAATTAATTAAGTTATCAAATGCTATTCCGTTAAGTTGAGCCACTGTTTTAAGTGTCCTTATTAGTTCCAAACAACCACTCTCTGCTCTATCTATATTACTCTTATTAAGATATGCAGAAATCATTTTTCTTTCCCAATTTATTTTATTCTCGTCTTTTTTGGTTATATCATGAGCAACTAAAATTTTGCCTTCATGATCTACAAAAGCACGCCCCGCTCTACCAGCAATATTCCAAAAATCTCTTTTCGTAATAGGATTACCTGATTGATACAAAGTTGAGAAAATTACAGTAGAAACTCCAAGATTAACTCCTTGTCCTAATGTTGAAGTCGCTATAATAACTCTTGGCTTCTCACTTCTCATTAATCTTTCTAAGGGAATTCGCACATCTGAGATCAAATCTGCATTATGACAGAAAATTCCTTGTTTAGCAAACTTAACCCATTCCGTATCTTCACCATAAGATTCTATGCAAGCCAGTTTAAAGGCTCTCCAATTGGCCTTGTTTCTAAATCTAAACTTCTGTTCTTCAGGCTGAATACATTTTTCATACTCTCTTGCAATGGCAAAAACAGATTTCTTGATTCCAACGAATATTAAAACAGGACCAAACTTCCTTAGTTTATATGCAGTAGAAGCTATGGCTTGGTTCTTATTTTCAGGAAAGTAATGCATTATCCTTTCTTTAGGCTTCTTAGGCAACTTTTGTCGCATAATAAAATTAGGATTAAATGAATTTCTTTCTGCATCAGTGCTTTTCCAATTTAAATTCACAGAAACTCCATTCCATTCCATTATTCCGATTCTTTCATCAGAAGGTCGCCAATTCTCTTTGTAAACATTATCAGTAGAATCCGTTAGCCATTCAGATAGATCTTCTGCATTGGGTAAAACGGCAGATAATAACAAGAATCTTCCACCATTAGCTTTTACATGATACTTTAATTCCTCATAAAACATTTCATTAACTATGAGTCTTTTATCAGTTCCCAATAAATGTCCTTCATCTATAATTACAAGTTTGATACATGATAAAATATCCTCATTGCTTCTAAAGAGTGCTTTGGCCTTTTCTGGTGTTGCTACAATTACGGATGATTCGTCTATAATTCTTTCATCAAGCTTACTAAATAAACTTCCACCATATAGATGTGAGACTGAAACATCAAGATTGCTAAAAATCTCATCAAACGAATTTTCTATTTCGTAAGCTAGTGATCTATAAGGGGCTATAAAAAGAATTTTCGCTTTAGGTTCATTTAATAGACAGTTTAAAATCGCAATTTCACCAATTCTTGTTTTTCCACTACTTGTAGGAATGCTAACAATACTCCCCTGCTTATTATTCAAAACCTTTGGTAAAGAGTTTCTTTGAGTAAGAAACAATTCTGTTATACTGCCATTTTTATAAACTAATGATTGTATATAC